>Ga0315913_1010624_pt1 | contig 10562 bp, 6 predicted proteins | sample MpolsnodulesMG_FD_207736 | JGI IMG/M metagenome (GOLD analysis project Ga0315913, IMG submission 207736) | Medicago polymorpha root nodule microbial communities from Los Angeles, California, United States - small nodules | ecosystem: Host-associated > Plants > Roots > Nodule | place: USA... | reverse complement strand
CACATCCTTGACACTCAGCTACCCTCATTTGTCATAGACCTCATAAATAATATGCAACTCAAATTCAATGTTTCTCTAAAGGATACATTCATATGGACTCATAACAAAAGTGGCATCTACACCGCTAATAGTGGATATTCTTGGATGTTGGCTCGCATGAATCCGGTAATCACTTCTAACTCTCCTCCTTCTTGGTCTTGGATTTAGAAATTACAATTGCCAGAGAAGATTAAATTCCTTTTTTCGTTAGCTTACCACAACTCAGTGCCTACCCTCTCTATGCTGAATCATAGAAATATAACGCATTCTGCAGTGTGTAGTAAGTGCGGTGTAAGATCCAGATATTTTATCTTATTTTTATGCTAAATCATTTTATTATAGCTGGACATAAAAATATTTTATTAGTATAATTTGTTAAGTGACTATATTATTTCCCCCCCAAAAAAATATATTATTTTCTAATTGTTTTTCTTATATGGTAAAATCGTAATTCCCAATTACTCCATCCGGTCCTTTGTATAAGAAAAGAAACTAAAAATCATCAAAACCAAGACAATTATTAGTTGTTGTAATTTTTTGAATATTTTTACAAATATCCCTCATAAAACTTTGTGAAGTATTAAATATTTTCACTAATATTGAAAAGACCGACATTAAATGAGGGTTAGAAAAGTCTTTTAAACACTAAATGTACTTTAAATGTTGTGACTTTTTCTTATAAATAGGACCAAGTTTTTTTTTTGAAAATTTTCTTATAAATAGGACGAGAAGGAGCACATGTCATCAATTATTTAGTTAGTTGATGTCTTGTTTTATTTTATTTCATTGGCAATTTTCCAATTGATCATTATTTCTAGTATTTATTGAAGTAATAAATAACATGACTAGCAAGAAAGTCGTAAAACAAAAGGAAACATACGTTTCTGTTTTGTTACAACCGCATCATGTTGATACCTTGACACCCATGATTTAGTCAGTAGGAGCAAGGAAGAGAACAAACCATCAATTCTAAAGAACCAAGTAAGAAGCATTAAACTTTTTTTTTTATATATGTTTACAATTTCATAGTTATTATTATCAGACCAAAACTATTCCATTCCCTAGAGGACAAACCAAACCATGTTGTACCTTAAAAACAGAAAATGAAAATGTAAACCTTTTCAGTCATCAAATTTAATCTTGATTTTTGTTAAGAAAATGTTGATTCATTGTAAGTGGTAGAGTTTTCCTTCTGGTAGAAATGTTTGGTTTTGAAAACTTGAATTTTGATCAGTTAGAATTATATACTTATATTAGGATTTTTAGAAACAAACTGTATCCAATTTCTACGATTCACGGGTCGGCATCACATACCAAACATGTTTAAAAAAAAAAAAGAAACTTAGTAGCCAAAAGGATATTGATATTTTAAATTAGACTTAAAACAGTGTTGAAATCGTTTTAATTAAAAATCTGTTAATAGTTTATTCATAAAACTTATTAATAGATAGTATATCTATAATGCTTAATTCTGGAATTTCAAGAGGTAAATTAAAAAATTTATTTTTAATTAGTAGTAAGATTTTCTTGTTGGTTTATTCTAAGATGGAATTGGAAAGTGAGTTTTGCAAATCAAGGACGTTTTTCCAAAGATAAACTCTTAATATTTTTAATAAAATATTACATTTCACTCTATCTTTTTTTATTGAAAGAACAATAAACCATTATTTACACTTGGATTTTAGAAAACTTATTTTATTCATGATCTTTTAAATTCAAAGAAAACTCTTGTTATTGAAAATGATGATGATTGTGGCTAAAGTATTTATATGGATAGACTTTTGTAGGACTTATAAGATTAAAAGAAGAAGAAAAATAACTTGTAAAAACATTTTATAGGTCGAGCTTTTTATTCTGAAATATAGGCCGAAAATGTTAGATTTTTAAAAAAGTGTAAAATGTCATTAGTGTAGCAAGGTGATTGTAGAAATGACTTTTCAATATAATCTAGGCTTTACAATGATTTTTTATTTTAGAATTTCGAGACATAAACAAAAATATATTTGAATTGGTTAGCTTGCTGGAAATGTTTTTAGGAAGTTGAAATGATTGAAAAATAATTTATTATAGAAAGTGTTAGAAGCTTAAGGATTTATTATAGAAAGTGTAGTTTAGTTTACATAATTTTTATAGCACTAGAATTTATTAAAAAAAATATAAATTTTTGAATTATTATTATTATAAGTGTTTTCTTTAAATTATTTTTGTAATAAAGTTGGCAAACTAGTTTTGCGACCGTACGTTTGATTCGAAGGCATGAGCTTTCATGAAAAAAATCGAAATATATATATTCAATTTACTTGAATGATTTTATTTAAGACATGTTATATTTTCTTACCTATTTATGTGATTTATTTTAAATTTGTAGTAGGAATAATGAAGTAGGAGTTAATTGTGAGTCATATATTAGTTAAAGCATGCAACCTTGAATAAGAACGGTGTTAGTTAGTTTGACTCTAAGAATTATTATGTAAAGGTATATAGAGGTAGTGGAGGAAAGATTGTTGTGTGGGAAGGTTAAGAACTGTTGTTGCAAAGATAAGGGCATCACTCTACGTGTTTCCGTACGTGTATATGTGTATATATTTATGTTGTTTTGATTATCATAGTGTCGTTGTTTTGAAATGAATGTTATGTGTTATATATTGGTGTTATGATAATTATCTTGGTGGTTTTGTTTTGGCATGAACATTATGTATTATTATTTATGTGGTGTTGCTTTAACATAAATACTATTTGTTTATGGGTGAATAACCTTAAGTAACTAAAACGGTGATTCAAAACTATATCCAAACGTGCGATACTAGACTTTTGATTTAAGGAGATTACCCAATGGCGGGGTATTTACGGAGACATTCATGCATTAGATGACTCAGACAAATGCCCAATAGTGGGGCACTGAACATCGAGTTTTAGGAGTCATTACCCCACAGTGGGGTAGTGGCGATTCATATGCATTAGGTGATTCAAAATAATGTCTAATGGTGGGGTACTGAACATCAAATTTTTAGGAGTTATTACCCAACAGTGGGGTATTGCCCAATGGTTAGGTATATTGTCCAATGGTGGGACATTTGGCTCCGCATAGAGGTGAAATTCGGATCATGATCATTGTCATATAGATTAACCAATAGGAATTAACACATTTTAGTTAGGTTGTATCTTGGGGCCAGGTGTGATGATACTGAAACTGGAGTAACGTGTCATGTACGTTATTTTGTATTTTTATCGTTATAAAATTTATGTTTGCATGCCTATTTGTACCATGTTTGTTAGTTGGAGATGACCCTTACTTTTGGACAGATGATCGTCAATCTGTCTTTCCTCCTTAACAGCGACGTCAGGGAGGTAAAGTGCTATAATAGAAGAAGACGCAAGTAAAATGGTGGTGCACATTTGGAGGCTTGATGTATTCTGACATTGGTATTAGTCTTGTTGAGAAAAAATTTCACAAGCAACCGTAACTATGACCAGCTAGGTAGTCTTGGGTAGATAAAGACCAAGTGTCTTGTTATTAGGAATATATATTTTTTTATGTAAAATTTACTATTTTGGAAATTCAAAGAGAAAATTATTTATTGTTTTATTTTAAAGTTGATGAGTTTCACATTACTGATTTTTTTTTGAGCGAAGAAATTCATTACTTTTCATTAGCTATCAAATCTCGGATACATGACGGTACATCATCATAAACGTGGGAGTTAGCATGAGATGGGGCTACCCTAGCTAATTCATGAGCGACACCATTGGCTTGCCTCCTATTGAACTCGACATGAGAGTTCTGAAAATTACAACCAAACAACTGCCTACAAGCCTGAATAATACAACCTAGTTCACTACTATCAACTAGGTTTGAATAAAAATGTTCAACAACAGACTTGGAATCCAAAACAAAATCAACGTGGTCATAGTGAAGATCAGCCATCCATTGTAGCGCCGTGTGAAGTCCAACAACCTCGCCGACATCAACATCACAAAGAGGAGAGAAACAGTCAGCCTTAGCCATGACAAACTCACCTTGATCATCACGGATACATATGCCAATACCTACCATATTCAGAGAGTCTGAAAAAGAGGCATCAATATTACATTTGTACCTACCATATGCCGGCTTCGTCCACTCAATGACATGATCATGAATAACATTGTTCGGTTGAGCAGGATTGTCAATAGCTTTATGCAATCTAACTTCTTGGGCGGTTCTCCAATCATCTAAGAGGTGCCGAGCCCGTTCAACAACCTACATACATGTTTCATTTTGGTGTTGCCACAATTTTAAATTCCTACGCTTCCACAAGCTCCACATGATCATCACAAATAACTCTTTTTGCATAGAAGGCAGCTGGTTAAGAAGGGAAAATATCAAAGCATCCATGTTATAATTTTGACGGAGAGTTCTACTGATATTATTATTATTTTTAAGAAAACTATTCATCTTTTCACTAAGAATTTTGCTAATTGACGTCCGAAAAATTGGGTCGTTACATTTGGTATCAGAGCGGTTCGATTGAGTTCGGACTGTAGGGATGGTTTGGTAGTTTGTATATGTGATGTCAGTGCTGGTCATGTCGTTGGAAGCCTTCAAGAGTTGGTGGCTATTTTTGTACACCACTCGAACCTTTTTTGAATGGTTCCTTATCTAAACATTGCGTATCTTAGGCCCAAGAATGTGGATCTCAATCCTACTCTTGATAATTCGAGTTAATTCTTAGAGAAGCAATGAGCAAAAATGTTTGGTGTATGCACATAAATATCAGGAGTGGTTGTTTTCATTGTTTGGGGCTTAGTTAATGGGGAAAGAGATGAAACTTAGTTGATCTTGAGCATAAGATGAAGTGAACGTTATATTTGCTGTGATGGGGATGGTCTAGATAAATATCATGGAGTTCTAAATAAATATTGGAAAATGGAGGAACAAATCCAACTCAATCCCATGTTGGTAGTAGAGGGGAACTTTGTGACTAGAATGGATTGACATCATCGACAATTGGAGCGTGTGAAGTTAATGGATATCAATGCAAGAAGGAAGGACACCATCGCCTTGTGTGAATAGAGAGGATTGGTAGTTTTACTAGAGGATGCCTCATTCAATGGTGTATATTTTCCACTTGAATTAAAGGTGAATTGTGCTACTTATTACTAGTTGGAAACTTTGAGTACTAGTGAATATAGGCCAAAACAATTTTGGATGGGCAAAATTGCGCTTAGTCCCTTAACATAATTTTAGGTAACAGTTTGGTCCTTTATCTTTCTTTCATTTCAATTTGGTCATTTTTGTCCATTTTCATATACATTTTTAAGCTTAAAATTCATGATTTTATTTTCTTATGATCTTTCAGTCTTCAAATCTATGATCCTCGTCTATATTTGCATAAAAATATTAGATTTGAAGCTATTGACATGCACAAGTATTATAATACAAAAGATCTTTCAGTCTTCAAATCTATGATCCTCGTCTATATTTGGATATAAAGATCACGATGTAAAAAGACAATGAAAGAGTTATCTATGATTCTCTTGGATTTTTTATTGTTACGTATTTTGTAAGTTATTGTTGGATGTTTTGTCTTGGTTAGGCATTAGTTGTGTTTTATCAAACCAACAACTCTAACAATGTTACTCAATTAATAGGTTTGGTTTTCCATGGAGAAAAAAAGAAAGTAAATGAAGGTCTTCATTCTATACAAAAGGATACAAAAGTCACTTAATATTTTTATCAATTTTTAAGATTGAAAGGATATAAAAGTCAAAAAATACACTATGATAACAGAGAAGGGAATGATGGGCTGTCTCTCTTAGTTCCTTGATAGATGTTTGTCAAGAAATGCTTTAGCCAGATTACTGAAGCTCACACTAACTTCTTCAGCTGCTGCATACCTCTTGATGACATCAATAACTTCAGGCTTTAAAACCTCTTCCTTGTTAGATTCATTACAGATGTAATAAAGCGCCCCGAGTGCATAATTTACCTGATCAGATAAATACATTAGTTGTTTATCAAATTTTTTGGGGATCTTTTATGGAAGTGAATTAAAATTAGAACGTACGAATCAATGTAAGAAACATTATGTGCTCTATAACTACTACAAGCAATTTTGAGAAATCAGGTATTACTGATGCAAATTAAGTAGTATAAGGGTACACAATAACATATGTTTCTGAGAAACAAAATCACAACGAAATCCTAACAAAATCAACAAGCAAACTCTAATCCTTACAGTGTTCCTAACTGGGCTTGATAAACATTGAATGATAAGAGGAATCCCACCAACTCCAGCTACAATTGTAGCGTTGGCTGGATCTGCAAAAACAATATTTTTATTTATCAACTAGAAAAATAATTAATCAGATAGAAATCACAATACTGTGAAAGGTACAGCAGTAAAAATTACCAACACAACAATTGCAGATCCCTCCAACACCAAATTCTATAATCTTTTCATTGGGTTCAGTTACGCAGTCAAGGAAAAGTTCCAAAACATTTAGCTGCAATTATACAAGAGCATCTTAGTGTTCATAATGTGCATTTTACTTATTGCAAAGACAATTAGTGGGTCCATACCTGGCGCAAGAAGTTAAAATTGTAAGGATCATAGGCAAAGTTGGCCAAATTTGCCAAAATCTTCTCTTTAATTTCTGCAAAAAAAACACAAGAAACACCAACAAACAAGGAGATGGTAAAAATAAAGAATCCTACCAACAAAGGTGCTTGAAAGATTGTTTAATTTATAGCGTTGATTCACAGAAACAGCATACCATCCTCTGATGAATTCTGAAACTGAGTCACCAATTCCTGAAACAAACGTTATTCATATAAGGTTCTCACACAGAAAAATCATCACAATACAAACAACCAAAAAGAAGAAGAAAAAGCACCTGAAGGTATTGCAATCTGGAAGTACCATATCTTCCGGTCCGCTCTTGTTGCCTTTGGTTATTGGTGAACATGGATGTTGTTTTTCGTCTAGTCAATAAAAGTGAACACTGAGGATTGATTGATTGAATAAAGTATTATATTTTACACTCTATTCAAATTTATCCACCAATAATCATAATAACAACAATATTAACTTAGCAAAATGTTAAAAAAATATAGTTTTTATTTACAAGTAAAATCTATAATTTAGATAAAAGATAGAGTTATATCAACATGGATCAAGCATAAAAAAAACACAAAGAAACTCAAATATGAAATCCACTGAATCAATGGAAACATAACGAATAAATATCAATACATTTGTTTTCTTAAAATTAAGGGAAAAGAGTAAGAGGGGATAATGGTTCAACAGGTAAACGAATTCCAAATCAAGAGTTAAAGTCGGGTTGGGTTTCTCCCAAACTTGAATAAAATGATATCTGGAAAATAAAACCTCAAAAGATATTCTCTAAACGTAATCAAAATGACAACCCATTAAAATCAAGTTCCAACAGTAATCAAAACAGAGGTAGATATGAATAAAGAGGTGAAAGAGAAAACAGGGGTTGGTGTTTCAGATGATAATGCCATTGTTGAGGGCACAAGCAGAGGTGAATCTGAAAACAGAGGTAGAGGTCAGGTGACAACATATGGTTTAGGAGAACAACAGTGAACAGACCCCTCAGTTGCAGCCCTTCTTCGAAAATACCAATTTCGTCATCAGAAATGGAAAAGAAGAAAGTTTTGCAGAAGAAGGGTTAGGTCACTTATAATAAATCAAATTACCTAAACACTCTTAAAAAAGAAGCTGAAAGGTTAAAATATGAGGATTAGCTTAGAGTTTTTAAATGCCTAACCAAATTGTGACCTGATTGCAGCCCCAACAATGTGAGAAAACTTCGATCTGGCCACGATTTTCAGCTGCAAATGCAGATCACCAGCAGAGAGCAGAGTGTGTCACAGTCGACATTGACTTCGCTAACCGAAGCCTCTATCGCGCGCAATCGCACAACGATTGACAATATAGCCTAATCAAATAATTGAATTAACTCTTAATTTCAAATCTGAATGAAACAAAATTTGATCTAATTCTGATTTGAATTTTAAATATAGTCTAATCCTTAAATCAATCTTAACAAATCAAATAGGGAAGGAAACCTATGATTGGATCGGCTGAAATTGGTGATTGCTACTCTCTCTCTCTTGTAGCCCAGATTCCCATGTTAACAAGCTAAGGCCTCTGCGTTCCTGTGAGTTGCAAATTGGGAATATGGTGTTGGTTAAATTATAGCCTTCTCGTCAACATTGTGTCACTGAGCCGCAATCAGAAACTTGTTTATGCTACTTCGGTCCCTTCCCAGTCATTGAGAAAATGGGATCAGTAACATAAATTGTTGCTGCCACCAGCTGCCAAAATACATGTGTGTTTTTCACATTTCCTTATTAAAACCTTTGTTAACAAGTGAGCAAGGTCCAATACTAGAGGCAAAATCCATTCTACAATCTTGCATTTTACTTGAACAAGGTCAGCCAGTAGCGTAAGTAGTCGTTCACTGTGAAGGGGTTTCAAGCGATGATGCTACTTGGGAAGATTGGCTTCAACTATAAAAAATTTATCCTTCCCTCAACCTTGAGGATAAGGTTGTTTTTTTTATCAGTAAGAATCAAACTCAGTAAACCAAGGTTTACAACACACACTACAGACCAACCATTTGCATTAGACCCCAGTGTTAATCTCCTAAACGCTGATCAACCCACATGTCAGTGACAATAACAACTAATACTCAATATTATCCATGTTCTTATTCCTAACAACTCATAATAAATATCCTAACAACTCATCGCAAGCCCCTCTCAGGAGCTTTTCAATCACAAGAAGAATTAAAGTTAAAATAAACTGTTATGAAAACAAGAGTTTCTTACTCTTTAACGAGATGGTTGGATCAGTCTCATTTCTGGTGGGCAAATTCAAATAAAAATAAACCCGAAATTAGTAATTGAAAATGTCATAGACTAATTTGGATTTATTTTTCATTGAATTGGACTGCGAGACCGAATTGAGCAAGTAAAGTGGAAGCGAACAAACCTGTGAGAATCGCACAACCTAGACGAGAGCGCAGAGAGAGAGGGTAATCTTAAGGTGCAGAGAATCTACTGTAAGTCCAGTGCACTTATTCAATCTAACGGTTCATTGGATATTGGACTGAAAAGCCCATGTTGAGGCCCAATGGATCTGAGTACGGCGAGAATGTCTCTTGTTCTTACATGTGTCGGTTTGTGAGAGGAAGAAAAAAAGTACTAAGATGATAAGAATTTGTTAAAGAGTAGTTTTAGTTAGGGCTGGACAGCGGATGGTTCCGGGCGGTTTTCGGGCTCAAAACTCGGAACCGTCGGAACCGACGGTTTGAAAATCACAGTCCGCTGCCGTCCACTTTAGTCTACGGTTTTAGTGAATGGCGGTTTGGCGGTTGTTGCGGGTGGTCGGCCGGGCTCCGTCGGTTTTGATTGAACAAAATCTTCAAAAAAAAAAACTAGAATCCGTGCAAAAGAACTTCAGATGAAGAGGCGGAGGAAAAAAGTTTCTATTGAAATGGAACAAGAACAACAAAGAAGTTGGAGATCTATTGAATTATTAGGGTTTAACAGACAACAAGATTTCAATGGTGTGGGAATACAGAGAAACCATTTCAATGGAGAAGATGATTATTTATTATCTTTGCAAAGTGGATTATAGTTGAGAAAATTAAATAAGCATTTTGTATAATTGATATCATGAGCATGTGAACAAAACAAAAAAAAAAAGAAAGAAAGAGAAGAAGAAGATGGTTTGAACTTTGATAGAGAAGAGAGGAAGAAGATGGCTCGTGAGAGAGAGAAAGAAAAAGTAATATATGAAGTTGTTGTGTGTGTTTACTGGAAAAGAGGAAAAATTACTTTGGAAAGTGAAGCAAAATAAATAAAAATGGTCATGTGTCATTGTTTTTGGTCTCAAGGTATTTTGTCTGTACACTTTTCATTGGATGGGACTAGAGAGTATAGACATATAGCTGGCAGCACACATGTTACGGGAGTAAGTTTCATTGCATGTATGTCTCCTGAACGGACGGTTTCGGATATTTAACGGGTTGGATTTTCAAATCCGAACTCGTCCAGACTTACCCAGTTTTAACCGAACCAGCAAACCCGCAACCTGCCAAACCCGGTTTGCCCCGTCCGTTTCCCTTTTTTTGCTCACGGGCCGGCCGGTTTTGGACGGGTCGGCCCAATCTGTCCAGCCCTAGTTTTAGTGTTGGGAACGCAGTAGTTTTAAATCTTAAAGAGTAAAAGTATTACTATGGTTCTCTTAGATGTGAATATTATCCTCTTCAATAGGGGTGTGCATGGTTACAATCCAAACCAAAACCAAACCAAATTTTGGTTTTAGTTTGGTTTCTGAAACCTCTTATCTAAACCAGTTCGGATATGGTTTGAAACCGGTTTGGATCCAGTTCAAATCCAGTTTCTCATGAAATCCGGATTCTCTTCCAAAACCAATTTCAAACCAGTTTTTTTATTCAAACCGGATTTTAATCTGGTTTTTAATTCAAACCTGTTTTAACTCAACATT
>Ga0315913_1010623_pt1 | contig 10562 bp, 8 predicted proteins | sample MpolsnodulesMG_FD_207736 | JGI IMG/M metagenome (GOLD analysis project Ga0315913, IMG submission 207736) | Medicago polymorpha root nodule microbial communities from Los Angeles, California, United States - small nodules | ecosystem: Host-associated > Plants > Roots > Nodule | place: USA... | reverse complement strand
AGATTAAAATTTTAATCTCCGCTGCCCTTCGATTATCATGATTTCCCTACAGGAATTCAACTCATGTTTTGGATGAGATGATCAAAGGAACTTGTCGATTTCATCAACAAGATGTTATGGTGAGGAAAGATTATTACACATGTGATACATGAAAGTTGTTTATGTTTCTAATTCTAGTCTTTATTATAACCCTGCCTGCTAATTGAAGGGACTCACTTGGTGTTTTGATGGCACCAAATCCAGCAAAACCAAAAGAATGTCCAAAAATTCTCAGGTTCTTTTTATTGCTTTTACCATCATCATTGAAATTAAAAATAAAATTTACTGATATAGAATCCTTGATGTTAAGAGAATAATAACTTTTAAAGGGGATCTTTAGAGAATAAAACATTAATTCTCAAAAGTATCAATCTCCAATATAGCCTACAAACTATATATAAAAGGATAAGTAATAGAAACTCGTCATTTTAGTACTTGCAATGATGTTAGCAACTTACGTGGCATATTCAGTATACTCTAGGGAATAAAATAGCGTATTACACCTTCTGGTTAAACTTTGATTTATCAGGACCACTTTTCCCCTGAGAAATTGAGGGTAAAGATAAAGAAAAATGATGTATTTCATATATTTTGTGGACTGATTATTATTTTTATATATCTTAGGGTCTAAGTTGAAGAGACAATATAATACATATTATACCTCAATTTTTAACCTAAGATTTCACTGTCATATGTCTTTTGACCCAGAATATTTTTTGTCTTTTCAAGAAAAAATTCGGCAGAGAGGGTATTTTAAAAAACCTCATTTTTGGTTCGTTTTCGGGCTCGTTTTTTTTATTTTATTATTAGTCTTTTTTATTTATTTTATTTTTATTTTTATTAGTTTTTATTTTATTTTATTTCCATCTTTTATTTTATTTTTATTTTTATTTTATTTTGTTTTTTTAGGTTATTTTATTTTTATTTATTACTTAGAATATGTCTAAAATTTTACAAGTCAAGTGTCAACTTTCACATTCCTCTTTCAAAATTCAGCATTAAACACCATTCAAATCACCATCAAAATTCATTATACCAGTTTTCCATTTTCATCAACCTCTTCACCTATAAATATAACTCTCATTCCTCACTTATACTCACACCAAAAGTTCTCTTGAGTTGTTAAAGAACTTTTCTCTCTTCTCTCTCCTTTAGCTTGTGTTGACTAGCTATTCTTTTCCTCCTCTAATTATTTCTAACCCTTTGGGAAAAGTCCCTTCAGAAAAAGTCCCTTCGGTAATTTTGTCCCTTCGATTGCCCCTTCCTTTTATTTTCTTGCATTTTATTTCTTTTTAGCATTTTTTTCATTTCATTTTATTTCTATTTAGCATTTTAATTATTGACATTTATTTTCCAGCAATTAGAATGTATTTAGGTCCAATGTAAATATAAATGAGAAGAATCATGCATGTGTCTTTTATTTTATTTACTTTTTTGCTTCTTATATATTCAAATATGCAAAAAATATCAGGTTAGATTAGGAGATTTTGTGATGATCCAACGTCACTACAAAATTCTCACGCTTTTATTTCCTTGCTCCGTTAGTTTAATTTTAGGTTTTATTTATTATTAAAAACAACAAAAATTCAAAATCACAAAAAAAATAATTTTCATAATACACCTTGATCCAAAATCAAGTGATTCCTTTTTTATTTTTTTCTTAATCAAATTTCAATCAACTTTAATTATACTTTAAGTCATTTTCCTTTAAATATAAAAAATACAAATAAGCTTATTTTGCCAATTGGCCTTTTCATTTTAAAACCTTTTTCAAAACTAATAAAAAACACAAAACCAATCAAACGTCAATTTTTACCCCGAACTACGAGGTTTTGATCTCTCACAGGTACGTAGGCAAAGGACGCTCGTCCTTCCAAATCATAAAAAATGAAAAACCAATTTTCTTTTCTTTTAATCACCATTTAATTCCATTTCTTTAAGCAAGCAAGTTATAACACAAAAAATGAATAAAAGTCAAGAAGTTCTCGTAGAGTACTACGAACGTTTAGGGTGCTAACACCTTCCCTAAACATAACTAACTCATGAACCTTAAATCTTTAAAAATAATGGTTATTCGAACTTTTTCCCATTCTTTTGAAAAAATTAAAAGTTCAATCGTGAAATAAATTAGTGAGTCAAACACTAACCAAATAGCTTTGATCTCGGAAAAATGCCCCAACAGAAATGGCGACTTCACTGGGGATAACCTAAGAGGGTTGAGCCTAACTTGACTTTATTTAATTCTTTGTGCTATAACTTGCTTAAAAAAAAATCAAAAAATAAAAGATAGAAATACATGTGTATATGTTTTCTTCTTTCTTCTTTCTCCTTTCTTTTAAACGTGAGTGGTGAGATAAGTACCCCACCCGGACTTGAGGGAAACATAAGATAGGACGGCGGTATAATCATAGTGCCTTACCAAGAGGGATTTTTGGTTGTGGTACATGTGATAACCCCACTCAATGGAGGAATCTTGGAAGTATACTTTGTCGACATGAGTGATCGTGTTTGCCATGTTATTTTCAAGTGACCTACAAAGCTGAGGACCTTAGTTACCTTTAACTCATCTTGGCCTTTTAGGGTGTAGTGCAGTGGCTAATCATGAGTAAATTTTTGTTTAGTTGATACGCGATACTACACTCAAACGAGACTTTCTTATAAATATTGTTGGACCGAAAGTAAATTTCGCAATCCATTAATCTTTATAAGGGGTTGTAGACTTTGGGAACTTTGTAGAACCCTTGTTACAAGTACATGTGAAACTATAGTCTCTACCAAATGGTCTTGTTTACCCTTAAACTACAACATTGTGGCACTAACGCTCGTCCTTCCAAACCATAAAAAATGAAAAAAACAATTTTCTTTTCTTTTAATCACCATTTAATTCCATTTCTTTAAGCAAGCAAGTTATAACACAAAAAATGAATAAAGTCAAGAAATTCTCGTAGAGTACTACGAACATTTAGGGTGCTAACAACTTCCCTAAACGTAACTAACCCCCGGACCCTAAATCTTTAAAAATAATGGTTATTCGAACTTTTTCCCATTCTTTTGAAAAAATTAAAAGTTCAGTCGTGAAATAAATTAGTGAGTCAAACGCTAACCAAATAACTTTGATCTCCGAAAAATGACGCGACAATACAAAAAAGGATTAATTAATTAAATGATCAGAGATGGTTATTAGTAGCACAAAACAATCGGTAGATGAAATAAAAGAAATAACTGTGAAGAGCATAAACCCAAAACGCTTACAAATTGATGTCAAAAGTTACGATGAAATTTTGCAAAAGTTTGCTAAAGAAAAAGATTTGTACGAGATCGAACATAGAGCTTACAGTGAATCTGCTAAAAATCACAGTGTTAGTAAATTGTTCTCAATTAAAGGAGACACTACTGCCATTGTTGCAACCAAAACACTTTGGGTTACAACATAATACCCTCAAAAAGCGGCAAGGAATCTCTCTCAAAATTAATTGGAGCTAATATTCCAAAAGTATTAAAAACTACAATTATACGAAGATAAAATTTCTAATAACGACACTATGGCCTTTGGAATATTAGCTCCAATTAATTTTGAGTTAGATTCCTTTCCTTTTGAGGGCATTACGTTGTAATCTAAGTGTGTTTTTGTTGCAACAATGGGAGTGGTGTCTCCTCTAGTTTAAAACAATTTCCTGACACTGATTTATTCTTTGCAACCTCTGTGTTCTTTCTCTTACAAATCTTTTTCTTTAGCAAAGTTTTGCGAAATTTTGTCCAAACTTTTGACATCAGCAATTTGTGAGCGTTTTGGTGTTACGCTCAGCACAATTATTTCTTTTATTTCATCTACCGATTATTTTGTGCTATTAACAATTGTCTACCGATTTTTTTCATCATTTGTCACATCATTAATGCATTTGTAACCGGTGGAATTCTCTTTTCCCTTGCTCACTGCAAACACCATTACCATGGTTGAATTTCATACTGTTTACATCTCTATCAGTACGAATATCATTGTCGCTATTGACTTCTATATCTTTAGTATCACTATTAGTGTCCACTTCATCTTTAGTATCACTATATACATCCAGAGGCGACATTGCTTCACTATATGTAGACATTTTAAAATTATAACCTAAAAAAAACATTATAGTGAAGATTAGTTAATCATTATGAAAAAAACTACAAGTCATATAGGGTGATGACTTGGTGCCAATTAGACTATAAAAAATAGTAATCCTTACATATAACTAATCATAGAGTAAATTAAACTTTCCTCCTTTAAGAGAAGCTTGAATTACACTCCCCTTCCCTTCCCTCTTATGTTAAAATATACACTCCCCTCCTTTGAAAAATAAAATTTATACTCTCCTCTCTTATAAGATGTTTGAATTACGACCCTCTCCCTTTATAATTAACATAAATAAATAGATTGTTTGAATGAGGTAAGTGATGATGCAAGTGAGGAGAACCTATGAATACTAGGGGTGGTGCAATTAATAGGCTGTTTGAATTTCTGAATCTATATCATTCTTCCCGAGTTGAACAAAACTCGTCCTCGAGTTTATACCTAGTTCATCATCTAAATATGGTGAAAGGTCGGCAACATTGAAAGTTCTGAGACGCCATAGGTTCTTGGGAATTCTACCTTGTAAGCATTGTCATTTTTTTTAGGTACTATTTTGAAAGGACGATCAGCTCTTGGTGACAACTTGGCATTTGGTTGTTTTGGGAATCGTTCTTTACGCAAATGTATCCATACCAAATCTCCAACTTTAAAGATTTGTTGCCTTCTGTGCTTGTCACAATTTTTTTTATCTTGAATATTGCTTGATTACTCATTGTCGAACCTATTCATGTAATTTCCTGATCTCTTTTGCTCTACTTTCTGCATCTGAAGTAAACTGATGTTTATCTGATGATGGAGTCAAGTCCAAATCCTTCTGGCGTTGAGTTCGAGGCAATCCAAGGACAAAGTGTATGCTAACATCTTCCCAAGGTGCTTCTGGAGCAGGGAGTGGCATATAAAAACTAGTGTTTTGGCTTTTGGTCTTGGCTAAATGGCAGACTCGACATCTTTGAATATGCTTGTAGACATCTCTTTCAAGTCTTGGCCAATAGAAATTCTCTTTCACTAAAGCAAAAATTTTATCTCGTCCAAAATGACCTACTAATCCTCCATCGTGGGCTTCCCAAATAATGGCTTCACGTAGAGAGCACTAAGGAGTACATAAGGTTTTTCCTTTGAACAAAAATCCCTCATGTTTGTAGTAGTCCTGAGAGGATTGTGAATCAGTGGCATTCTAAAACTTTTGAAAATTTGGATCATCTTTGTATAACTCTTTGATTGTCTCAAATCCAATTACTTTCATTTGCATAGTGGCAAGTAGGGTATGACGCCTGCTAAGAGCACATGCAACAACATTTTGAACTCCCGCCTTATGTTTAAGTAAGAACGGATAAGCTTGTAAAAACTCACTCAAAGCGGCATGTCTGTGATTGATCTTTTGTTGAGAATTCAAATGCTTGAGGGCTTCATGATCAGAATAAAGAATAAATTCTTTATTCAACAAGTAATGACTCCAGTGTTGCAACGCTCGGACAATGGCATAAAAATCTTTATCACATGTTGAGTATCTAAGTTTATCATTGTTGAGCTTTTCACTAAAGAAGGCTATAGGATGACCTTCTTGACATAGAATCGCGCCAATTCCTGAATTGGAAGCGTCACAACTTACTTCGAACACTTGGTCAAAGTTGGAAAGGGCTAGCACTGGTGTTTTAGTCAAAAGTTGTTTTAGGTTGTCAATTTTTTTTTTTTGTGCTTGCTCGGTCCATTGGAACTTATCTCCCTTTATGCAATCTGTAAGTGGGGCAACAACAGATCTAAAATTCTTGATGAACCTTCTATAAAATGAAGCTAATCCATGGAAACTTCACACATCATGAATTGACTTTGGAATAGGCCAACTATTGATGGCCTCGACCTTGCTGGGGTCAACTCAAATACCTTCAACATTGATTATTAACCCAGAAAAGTAACCTCATTCGTTAGGAAAGAACGTTTCTTCAAATTTGCAGAGTTTTTGTTCGCGAAGAGTTTGTAACACTTGTCAAAGCTTCTCTAAGTGTTCCTCTTTGCATTTGTTGCAGATCAAGATATCGTCAAAGTAAACCACTACAAATTTGCCAATGAATGGTCGAAGTACTTGATTCATTAGACGCATGAAGGTACTTGGAGCATTAGATAACCCAAAGGGCATCAATGTCCATTCATATAAACCATCTCTAGTTTTAAACGCAATCTTCCATTCATCTCCTGGCCTAAGCTTGATTTAACGGTATCCACTTTGAAGATCAATCTTTGAAACGATGGCGGCACCATGCAACTTATCTAATAAATCATCAAATCTAGGTATCAGAAATAGATACTTGTTGATAGCTCGAGTATCAACACACATTCTCCAGCTTCCATCCTTTTTGGGTACTAAAATTGCCGGAACAGCACAAGGGATAACACTTTCATGTATTAGTCCCTTCTTCAGCAATTCATCAACCTGACGTGTTGCTTCAGCATGCTCTTATGGACTCATTCTATAAGCTGGTCTATTAGGAATGACATCTCCAAGAATAAAGTCAATAACATGTTGAATGCCGTGCATCGGCCACAATCCTTGTGGAACGTCTTCTGGTACAACATCTAGGAATTCACTGAGCATTTGTTCAATTTCTACTAGAATGACAGTTTTTGCATTTTCTTTGAACATTAGAATAAAGCTCATGGTTTGGACTTCATCCATAACTTCTTTGAACTGAGTCTTGGTGATTAAAGACGCTAATGGCTTGGACTCATTTTTGTTTTTATCAAGTCCACTTGGTGGTAATGGAGTTAACTTGGTTTTTTTTCCATCTTTGACAAAGGAGTAGGTGTTGGCATAACAATCATGATGGGCACGACGATCTTATTGCTAAGGTCTTCCAAGGATAAGATGACATGCATTCATTGGAATGACATCACACCAAACTTGATCTTGATACTTCTGGCCAATGGAAAAATTCACAAGGCAACCCTTCGTAATCTTCACTTCACTACCTTTGTTGAGCCATTGTAGTTTGTAAGGATGAGGATGACTTTTTGTTGGCATCTCTAACTTGCCTACCATGTAGTTTGACACCACATTTTCACAACTACCATTGTCTATTATAACATCACAAACTTATCTAGCGACAGTGCAACGAGTTTGGAAAATGTTTTTCCTGAACCAATGCTCTTTTGGGCTGACATCGTGTGTAGGCTTTGTTTAATCACTAGAGACTCGCCATGATAAGCAACAATGAGCTATTCATCATAAATTGGCTCTAACTCTTCTTCTTTTTCAGGTTCATCTCGGTTTGTTTCCTCATCAACTTCTTCATAAGCTTCTCCTTTGATGATGGTGATGGTTCTTCGTGTTTGACAATTTAAAGCTATATGTCCAAAACCTTGACATTTGAAACACTTGGTAGCTTTGAGTTTATTTTATGTGGTGGGTTTAGGAAAAGGTTTTGTAGAAGTACTGAACTGATCGTTGTCTATTTTGCATGGATAAGAAGAATTCTCAATGGAGAAAAAATTCCTATAAGAATACTTCTTTGGTAAATCTTTCTCCACTCGCATGGCCAAACGAACAACAACGTCTAATGACCAGTATCGTTGGAGCTGAACTGGATGAGCAACATTAGTGTTTAATACACTAAGGTAACGAGCTATTGTTTGCTCCTCTCTTTCATAAATGTCACACTTCATCATTAACTTCTCAAATTCTCTAGTGTATTCTTCTATAAACAAGTTTTTCTAACAAAGGTTCTATAGTTGAATAAAACTATCTTGATAATAGTGAGAATGCAAGAAATTTTTGCTTAGATCTTGACGCATCGTCTCCCAAGTCTTGATCTTTCTTTTTCCTTCACGGGCTCGCTTCATTTTTAGATTTTCCCACCAAATGGAAGCATGTTCTTTAATTTGACAGCAATGATCTTGACTTTCTTTTCTTCAAGTATCTCTTTATACTCGAAGACTCGTTCGACAGTTTGGAGCCAATCAAAGAACTCATCTGGATGTAGCTTTCCTTTAAAATCAGGAATATCTACCTTGATGTCGTTGTCTCTGAATGATTGTCTTTATGGACAACGACTTCTTAATGATGATGATTCGCTACTTGATTCATCAGTGTCTGATTGCATGTGTAGGGCTTCCAATTGTGCTTGTTGTGCATTTACAATTTGTTGTAACTATTGGATTTGTCTTCTCATTTCTTCCATTTGAATATCCCTAAGTGTTTGGTCATTTTTTCTTGGAGGCATTTTTTTTAAACGATATAATGAGTAGAAGTACTATAAAATAGAATAATTCTTTTCTGAAGTGGAAGATATGATTAAACTGCAACCATTGAGCATAATAGGAATTGTCTTTGATAATAACATTAAAAAGGAAGGCTTTCTTGAAAAATCCCAACTTTATAACAAGGGTAAAATTTTAATTCCATAAAGAATAGGGCCAATTTAGCAATTTTAAAAAATACAGGGGTAAATCTGAAAAATTTGAAGGTTGAGGGGAAACTTTGCAATTTCAGAAAGTTTTAGGGCAAATCTGTAATTTCGTAAAATTCTGGGTGACTGGGTTGCTGACATGGCACTTGGGGGGACCCGTGGTGAGGCGGTGATGGCTGACTTGTCAATGACAGGACAGGTCAGGGGTGATGTGTATTGTTGACACGTGGCTGTTAGTAATTGGTTGGAATTGACACATTGTTGCTGACTGATCGTCTTCAACCACTTACTTCTGACGGCGGTGAGTGGTGGCAGGTGGTGGTCTGGCGATTCGTTTGGCGGCTCGTGGAGGCTCCGTTGGTGATAAAAACCTATAGTCCAAGGTTTTTCGGCCTTCCAAACAAAATAGCGGCATTAGTTTTGCGAAAAAAATGGCCGCAAAGTAGAGTTTCGAAGGTGGCAACTCTTTTTCTTTAAGAACGCCCTTAGAAAACTCAAACTTTCCGTTGATTCTTTCACTCAACCTCAACTCCGAATTTGGAACTTTGCTCTGATACCAAAATGGCATAGAAACCAAGAGAGAATCCACTCTCTAACTCTCAAATGAGAAACTCAAGTTTTTATAAATTTCTATTGATCCTGATACATGAAGGAAGTAACCTTATTTATAGTATTCGTAGAGGCCTTAGATGGAACTCTAGAATGCTGAAAATTAATGTGAATGCAAGAAATAAAATGTCAACATAAGTGACTAGGTGGTTGTGTGTCAACCATGGTGGCTTCAATGAGGTAAAGGGAACCTATGAATACTAGGGGTGGTGCAATTAATAGGCTGTTTGAATTTATCTGTATCATAAAGTTCAACACAATTTCTAACAATTCCTAACTCTAACCTAACTCTAACCTACCACATTTCAATCAAACCTACTCTAATCAACTTCTATACAACAATTTATAACTTAATTCATCATTAACAATAAAAAAGTCAAACATACAAATCAACTCTAAAACCTAAAATTTCACAATTTCATCCAAAACAAATCTAAACCTTTTGGTTTAGATTTGATGGAAGTAGAATTTGATATTGATTTGGTTGAGTTTGGTGAAAATCGCACAAAATGGGAGAAAATTCTTAAGAAATGAGTTTGAAACACAATGATTATGTTTCTGTCTGTTGCTGTTCTATAACAGTACGCAGCGTGAGTTAAGTCAAGTTGGATTTACAATTTGCGTGAGTTAATTCATGCTGAAAGTAATGAGTGTGACTTAAGTTATGCATAAAAAGTATATTACCAACCACTCAGAAAAGTATTTTCCGGTCGAGAAATCATATTAGAAGGCTGGTTCTGGCCCACCCTATGATTTATTGAGGGGAAAATAATGGCCAAAATGGGTAACACGTTAACAAAAACTTCACCATAAGGATGAATTGCCACCAAGACCATGCAACATTTTTTGTCATCGTTTACATAAGCGTACATACGTGTGATGTTAAGTCACCACAACCTTATTATATTACAATTATGTGGATATAATTTGCTAATTAAGTGACAATTTTCAGTGATTATTTAGAAAGTTGTTTATTAAATTGACTTTTACAAATTGTTATTGAAATTGATTATTGCAAATATACTCTTAATATCAAAGGGATCCCTAAAAGTAATTTATTGGTGTAACAAATTTGAGAGACATTTTTGCTATTTTGCAAACTTTGAGTACAAAATTGGGATTCATTCATTTCACTATTTTTTTTTAGACCTCCATTACAACTTGAACAAACAATTTTCATTCTAATTAAGGCACTGCAAAAAGAAACTAACATGGGGCATGCTACTACAGTTGAAATTGAAAACAAGTCCAAATTCAATTCTGATAGGCTACAAGAGCTCAAAGCATTTGATGAAACAAAAGCTGGTGTTAAAGGCCTTGTTGATCATGGTATTCTCAAAATCCCAACCTTATTTCACCATCCACCTGATAAGTTTTCAAAGTCTACACAACAAATTATTCCT
>Ga0315913_1010620_pt1 | contig 10563 bp, 4 predicted proteins | sample MpolsnodulesMG_FD_207736 | JGI IMG/M metagenome (GOLD analysis project Ga0315913, IMG submission 207736) | Medicago polymorpha root nodule microbial communities from Los Angeles, California, United States - small nodules | ecosystem: Host-associated > Plants > Roots > Nodule | place: USA... | reverse complement strand
GTACCTGAAAAACAGTTTAGAACCAGTGCATGGCAACAATTTACATGAATCCAAAGATTGATAGCAAAAGGGGCAACTAAAACCTAAACATAGTCAATACACAATTGTCTTTCTCACATGAATTAACATACACCCAAGGATGGATAAATCTATCTAAAGAACTCACTTGATGTTTTGCAACCTTCACCAAGCTTTAACCCCAACATTAACCTCTAACCATGAACCCTAGCTCTTGATTCATCACACATCCATAGCCTCAGCTCACCAATCCACTCTTGTTGCTCTCTTGCTTGCTAAGACACCATGATCCATGATTGATTATAATTGCATGCATTGGTGAATTGATTGCTTGAAGTGGGAAGGATGGGGCGATTCTAGAGAGAAGGAGGAGAGAATTTCTTCTCTTATGTTCTAGAGTGAGAAACAACATGAAAATAATGAAGGTTCTTGGTCCCAACATGCTTAAATACCCTATGCGTGAAAATACTAAAATGCCCTTCGTCTTAAACGTGTTTACACCGACACTGATGATTGACTCGTGTTTAACTGGCACTGCGTCGTAAACATTCCTCACCATAGTGAGTCTCATGAACATTGCTCTCTGACACGCCTTCGACTGATATACTTTCGATGCTGACGAGCGGGATATTACAGTTTCTAATCAATTTTTTGTGGAAAAATGATTTACATCGGTGTAATGATTAGTTCTTAGAAATATGAACACAATCTCTTTGTCTTAACATAGTTGATTATCTATCTTTGTTTAATTCATTATTTGTATATCATATTCTATTGACACAAACCTTTCTTTTAAACCTTTTACAACTAATTTAACCTATCATTATCCAAATATAATCTTAGTCCAAAAGAAACCAATGATAACATGGACCGACCTGATTAAATAGTTTTTTTTTTAAAAAAAAATATGACATCGAAATAATTACTTACTAGAAGTCAAAATAGGATACAAAATGTCTAGGTAAAAGTGAGATTTCTTCGGAAAAAAAAATTATTTGTCTTATTTTATAAAATTTAAGTATCATTTTAAAATGTAACATAAACTTTTGCAAGTTACAAAATTAGATTATTTCAATATGTAAAGTTGTATGAGAAGTTAAAAATACAATAAAAAAAACTCGGTTTCTCTATAACTTGAAAACTTACCTTTCTTAGTATTTTATGAAAGTTACAACAAATACTAATTAAATTTTTCCGTTAATATAGTGTTATATATATTATAAATAAGAATTTGTTGATTACCAATTCACCTAAGCAAATCGTCTTCAAGACTTTGATTAAACTATCATTCTCTAAACAGCCATGACATCATTCAATGGCTTTTACGATGTTGTGACCATTATGATCAGTTTTACTTTGCTTTTCACAACGTCATTGTGTTCTGAAATTTCTCAGCCACCTTCTGGAGGTCCTTCCAATGATGTTACTTCTGCCCCAAGGCCATTGTCGTCGTATGAGAAATATTTAACTAATTGTGCAAGCAACACGATGTATCATATGAATATTTTATTTTATACTAAATGAATTTTGATAAATTCGAGTATTTCGTATCAAAGGTCTAGTTTAAGATCTTTAACCTTTATTTTAATATCATAAAATAAAAAATACGTTGCAACCAAGATCTTTTAATGGTCTAATAGTAATTACCTATGGACTAACGAGTGGCAAAATAGGCCAAAGAGGATTAATATCAGATCCTCCTTCTCTCCCCCTCTCGTGAAACCCTCCCTCTCAAACCCTCATCCATAAACTTGCCCCATTGCTAATCAGTACATAAATATAAATAATCTCTATTTACGACTAGATGTCATCACTTTATCAGCGAATAATATATTTCTCACACTCAAAGGCATTTATAATCTAAAATGAACAAGATTAATGTTGCACGTTCCACCATATCATTGATGTCGTTGTATAGTATATTTTGAATAATGTGAAATTTCAGGAATATCTGACAGGCTATGTTCTAATTAGTTTAGGACTAATGTATGGATTTAGAGAGGAACTCACTGAGAGATAGTCTCACCCTTTTGATTCTAAAATTGGTTAAACTAAGCTGTGTACACTCCTTATGATTCTTGAACTAATATTTTAGTGAAGATTGATAACTTTTGTTTTTGGTGACCGTTAAATTCTGAAGTTGGCTGTGATGTTGACTATAATTTGTTGTCGAATATGTAAGATTCTATTCATGTATCATTGTAATACTCCTTAATCCTTATGATTATTTTGTAATACTAATTTTTTATTTTATTTCTCGTATGACTTTTCATATTGAAACCTCATTTTGTAACCTGTAAAAATATATGTTACATTTTGAAATGATACTTCAATTTTATAAAGTAGCACAGATAATTTTTCATATGCAAAAAAAATCTCATTGTTACTTGGATATGTGTAGTCTAATTTAACTTAATCTAGTTAGTAATTATACCGGCATCATATTGTTTTATAAACCTATTTAATCAAATGGGTCCATGATATCAAGGTTTTTCTCTTGGGACCTTAAAAATGATAGGTCAAATTAATTCTAAAATGTTTGAAATAAAAGATGACGTGTCAATATAATAAGATAAACAAAGATAGATAATTAACTATTTTATGACAAAGAATGTATTCATATTTCCATGAATTAATCATAACCTCCAACAAAATCAAATCCCATTAAACAATGATTAACAATAAATATATGAAGTCTATATTTAGTACTAGTCTTAATTACGTTTGTCACCCAACTAAACCACATAGAGCTATGAAGTTTTTTGATTTATTGTGTCTTCTAATTCGAATGCATAAAGGTTATTTTATTAAACATTTGGAGGTTTTTTTTTAGCGATTAAACATTTGCAGTTTATAGATCACGTTTTTGGAGCTAACTTTTCATTATTTTTTGTATGCTTTTAATTGTTTTTAGTTTTGACCTGTTTAAGTTTATTTTAGACCTTAGAAAAGATAATTTTATTTTAAAAATAAAAGAAGAATGTAAATTGAATTTTACTTTTTTTCATTATAATAATTGATTTTGTCACAACAAGAATGTGTTTGATGATCGTAAGAATTGAGAAAGGAAACTCATTTGATCCAACAATAAACATAAAGTAATAAATAATCCATGAACTAATTTGTGCAAAATGGGCACTTATAGGGCAAGTGTAACACAAGTTAAAATCAAAACTTGAATGAAAGAATATATTGTACTGCTCAAATATTTGGTTTGAAATTTTGAACAAATAAACAAACCTCTCATGTTATATAGCTTACAAATTAAACCCAAAAAATAACTTTTGAACAAATATTTTGGACAGTAAAATTCAACTAAAAAAACCCCTGCTCCAAAACAAAGGGAGGAAGGAATTTTTCATATATTTTGTTACTGTTTCATTCAAGAGGTTTCTTCTGGATGATCTTGAGGTGCTTCTGCTGATTGTGAAGGCTCTTGAACAACTTCAACTGATTCAGAAGAAGAACTATTCCTCTTGTGTGCAGATTTGAGTACATGACTGTAGTTACCTTTCTCCATGAAAAGTTGTGCAAAATGAACCCTGCAGTATAGGACACCATCAAGAGCAGCATAGTTTGAATGTGTGAGAGGGCACCCTGCATGAGCACACCTAAAGCATGTCTTGTGGTAGATTTCTCCTTCCAGTGTCACCTGTTTAATAAAACCAAAAAAAAAATGTGTTACAACTTTTGGTCACGGAGTTTGGCCGAATGCACATGTATTTCTCCGACAAAGAGCGGCTACAATACCTTTCGATTATTCTAGCTATGAATTCCATATTATAACTTGTGTTTAAATACTACGTTTATCAATAAACTATGAACGATATCCAACGAAACATATGATTGCTTTTTTAAATCAAATTGTTGGTCCAAGTTATATGAAATCGGTTAACAACTAAATTTTTAAAAGAAACAATTTTCCACAAAATCAAGGATCACAACAAAAACAACAATTTTCCTCAAAATCAAGAATCGCGACAAACCTTTTCCAGTGGATAGACGGTTTTAGAGCAAGTTGCACATTTGTCCAGGGTACCACTGAACATGGAAGATAGTCTACTTGGTGTCCTATTCTGTAAAAGATCAAAACATTTTGACATATTAGAAGGAGCACTAAATAACACTAATACATAGAAATTCATCTCTAATATTTTATGGTGATATTAGAGACAAATTTCATATCATTTTGGTCCCTAATTTTCATCGCTGATTCAACTTTTTTTCATATAGTGTATAAAATAAAAATTCAAGTAATGAAACAATCAAATTGCTAAAAGATAAAGATAAGATATGGAACATACCAGCTCATTTGCTTTGTCAGAAGACTTTGCTGCAAATATTTAACATAGCATATTAGCCAAAATGAGCAAAAAATGATATATGTGTATCAATTGGTATTTTGAGATTGAATAATAAAAGACAAAAAATAAAAATAAAAATAAAAAATGAAGGATTTGATCATACCAAAGTTCTTGCTAAAATTGCCAGATTCCTTGAAAAGCTGTTCAAAATGTGTTTTGCAATAGAGAATTCCATCCATGGAGGAGTATGTACTCATCTGGACCAATATTCAATAATGCCATTGGTATCTCATTTAGAAAGCTTTAAAATGTAACCAAAAATAAATTGAAGCTTTAAAAAATATAACTTGTTTTAAAATTTAGGTAATAATTATTCATAAAATCACATCAAAAGATAGAAATGGCACCTAAGATGCTTCAAATAAACATATGCTTGTCACAAAATAATAATAATATAGTGGGGGTGTGTATAGTAATAAAACAGACAAATTAAAAGGAGCATATGAAGAATTTAATAAGGACAAGATATAAAACCAGAAAAAATAATAATAAAAATACCGTAAGATTTCCCTTGCAATGACTACATTTGAAGCAGCTTTTATGGTATGGTATATTTTCAAGAGTTAACAAATCAACCACATAAACAGTCTTGTCACATGCCTTGCATTTATCAAGAGTTCCAGTGAAAGACATGTTTTCTTCCCCTTATTTAATTTTCCTCACAAGATATCTTTGTTTCTTGTGTTTGTGTTGTTTTTGTAATTTTTTTGTCTTTGAATGTCTGAGGATCAAAGATAAGAAATTCAATGAGAGTGCAAACCTCAGACAAATGGGGATTTGAAACAAAGTCTTGTATCTGTCTAAGAAAAAAGTAACTTAATTATATCAATACATAATGAATTAATTACCATTAAGTAAATGGTTGAGAGAAGTGAGTGGAGACCCAAAAATTATGTTAACCAAAAATGGAAATTTTTTGTTGTGATTTGTGGATATAATCTATTTGCTTGGAGTGAAAACAGGTTTGTTGTTTGACCATTCCAATGAGAGGATAATTTTGGATGTATGCAACAAAAATAACTAATTTTACATCTGTTTTATTTTGTCATTTTCTATTTTTGGTAAAAGAAATATGTAAGTAGTTCTAGCTTGATTTCATAATTAACATGACATAAAAGGTTGTTTTTTAGTTTATAATTTGTCACTGTGGCAGAGTCCAAATTTATTAATCATATTTATTTTTTTATGAAAAGAACCATCCTTTATTGAATTTGATAATTTATGAGATAATATTTTAACATGTTTTTGTTTGGGTAATTCTATAAACAGATAAAACTAGAGAGACTTTAAACCTCAATCTTGAGTCAAAATATAGTTCCTCCTCTCTGGCTTTGTGGCCCCTAATTTAAAGGGCTCTTGAAAATTGGTAAATGTAATTAGTTAGCAGATAATTAAAAGAGAATAAAATTGTGATATAAACAATACCATATGTAATAATACATTTATTGTGAGTTTAGTTCGGTTGTCATAGGCATTGTTGTATGGAAGGGTTAGAGTTTGATCCCTAAATTGCGAGTTAAGATTCTCTTCATTTGCTAAAAATAAATAGATAATGTTATTTGGTGAGAGATAGATACAAAAAGGTATGTAGTCGATCATACTGTAACAACCTATTTTTCGTTAGGATTATTTTATTTATTATATGTGTTTAATTGCTTGTTTGTGTGTTTGACTTGGGATTAGTGGATTTTTAAGGACTAAGGGTATTTTGGTCATTGAGGAGTGAGGGTTAACTAGTAATTTTAGAAGGTAGAATATTTTAGTGTGCAGTGTGAATAGTTATTTTTACTAAGTTGGTAGTAACTTGAGGTAATTATTTTGAGACGGTAATTATGAGGTGTTTTAAGAGTTACGTGAGTAGTAACTTATTAGAATTAAGTGGTAAGAGTTTTGAGACCCGTTATGATTGAGATAACCTAGCTCAATAGATTGGAGTATATAAGGATATTATACGAGGAGAATTAGGGTTACACTCATTTCACTCATTCACACAAAGTGGCTAGAGAAACATAGAGAGAGTTGAGAGAGAAGTGAAGAAAGAAGATAGAGGAAGATAACCTAAGTGAAGAGGAGTGATGTGGAGAACTCGGAATCACAACAGGAGTGGTGATTTTGGTGGATTAGCTAAGCTGTAAAGGAAACAAGGTAAGGGGAATAGGTTTGTTCTACCTAATCATCTATAATCCATTTTTAGCTTATGGGTCATAATTGTTTATGGTTGTTTTGTGAAAATTGATGATTATATGTATAATTTCCGTGCTTGGAAATATATGGTAAATTTGGGTATATGAAAATTGTTGAAAACTTGTTGTTGATGCTTAAATTTCATTGTTGATATGTGTTGAAGTGATTACATTGAGATTTTAGCTTAAATTAGTGAAAATGATGATGTTATTGTTGATTAATGACGGACTCATGATTTATGTGCTATAAATGTTGTTAGGTATGTGTTGGTGTTGAGAATCCATGAATTGATTGTGAGAAATCTGACATTTTGTTAAGTTGTATGTTTTGGTGGTTTTTGTGAAAATGAGTCAAAGAGGAGAAGTTTTATTTTGATGAATTTGAATGGATGAATTGAGTTGTTATGATGAATTGGGTTGAGTAGAATTTCTGTTTTGAAACGTTATGTTTTGGTTAGGAATCGTTTGGGTGAAAATCGGATTTTTGAGCTAAAAGTTGTTTTATGAACTTTTGAGAAATAAGTCATTTTGGGTGATTTAAATTAAGTTGTTTTGGGTTAGAAAACTATATTTTGGGGGTGAGTATTTACTATTAAATTGTTTGGGATGAATTCGGTGAAAACGGAATCGAAAATCGGATTTTCCTTGCGCGTGAAAAACACAAAAATGTGTTGTTTTGCTGCCAACGCACGGTCTAGGAGTGAAAACGCACGGACCGTGCATTTCTTACTGTAGCCGTGCGTTTTTGCCAAGCAAAATGTGCATGTTTGGTCTGGATCAACGAATTTTTTTTACTTTTGAGGTTCCAAATGCAACCCTAGGAGTCACAAATACCTAAACCTACTTGACTAGAGTTTAATTGAGTTTCTATGATTGGATTAACATAGCTTACTTTGAGAGAAAAAAATTGATTCAAAACATGAGGAAAATGAGACGAACTTTAAGAATTTTGAGAAATGAAGGAACTTGGTGAAACGAAAATACTATGATTGATTAACCTAGATATTAGATGATATGTAGGGATATTTTTATGATGTGTAAGAACTTGGGATCCTACTTTTGTTGATAAAAATTAGAAATAAGCGATTTTGTGAAAATAGACGAACTTTGTCAAAATGAGATTTTATGATCGAATAACTTGCAACTGGTTTTGTATTCGTGATAATATGATGAATCAACGATTGATAGGTGTGTAATATGTTGGTTATCATGATGTGGTTGTTTGTTCGTCTATTATGCTAATTGTGCTTGTGAAACGATGTTGTACCTTGTGGTGATAATTGTTGATGATGATTATGATGTTGACTCTTATGTTAATTATGACTTGTTTATTGTATGGACGTAAATGCTTAATAATGCAATGGTGAATTTGCTGAAGATATTATATGATGGTGTAAATTGTATAATATAGAGTTTGTGATTTGTGCATTGTCGAGTCTTTACTTGAAATTCAATGCATTCATAGTCATGTGTTGAGTCTTTCGTGAATAACGTAATTGGTGGTGATTATTACGTTAGTGGATAACTCGGTAAGATTACCTCCGAAAGCCAAACTTGGTACCACATGCATGTAGAAATGTCTAGAACACTGCATGCACCTGAGATTGGTGAAATATGTCATACTTGACTATGTGATTTGGTGATTATGTGCATTGATGGAATTTGTGAATGTTGTGACTATGTGGAATTGTGGAATTGTGGACTTGGTTAGGCTAGTATACTTGAAAAATAATGTTGGTGTGATGATTCATTGTTGGATGACTTGATTAAGAAATTATATACTTGACCTTGAAAATAAATAGCTTTGGTATGCTATGATAGAAGTATGATAATATTCACATGAAGTTAGTATTCTAGGAATGATGAGTATGTATAAATGTTATGCTTGAAACCCTTGAATGCTTTTTACTTGATTATATTTATTATGTGGAATATTATCTAACCCCCAGTGGTCGTTTGGTTGACAGCCTGCCTATTTGTATGAATGAGTAGACGGCGTGCATGATTGATTTTTTTTCCTTGTGAATTGCTTGAGGATTACCTTTGGAGCTACCTCTTTATCTTGCTTGGAGTCTTAGATAAGGCTCTGAATAGGCGTGTCGGGACTTTTACATTTATGTTACGCACCTATGTTGTTTGTTGAGACTTAATATTGTCTGTTTATGTCTGAGATTTGAGATATATGTGGTGACTGGTGATGTATAATGAGACCTGAGACATGGTTGTTGAGTTTTGTTATATGTTGTTGAGATATTTATGTATGATGATTTTCCGCAGCAAGTGTTTGAAAAACATATTTATGCATGTTTTGAGATAATTGAAGATGTAACATCTAAACTCTTTCAAATATTTGATTTAATTGCATAATTTATTGTATTTGGGGTTTAGAGTGTTACACCTACAACTCAGTAGGTCTTACTGCTGTTAATTATTTTTAATTTTTGTGTCTTTATTTTTTTAAATAGAAAAAATAAAAAGACTGATAAATGGAAAGGATGATAACTCCAAAAAAACACCTAAAATATAAATTTTAGTTATTTTTATAGATTTGTCCTCTCTCGTGATAAAATGGCCAGCTTCGCGGTTGGATGTAACAATAATCACTACCCAACAAAGTCAAAGATAAACATACAAAGTTCGTATCACTAGTTTATTATTTATCAGCTAATCACATAGGACTTTAAAATTGAAAAGGAGTGAATAGGACTTTACGTCTTTCGGCCAGCCCTAGTTTTTTAGTTAGAACTTTAAAATTGAAAAGGAGTGAATAGGACTTTACGTCTTTCGGCCAGCCCTAATTTTTTAGTTAGAGAAACTCTAATTTCTCTCTAAACTTTCTTTCTTCTTTGTTTATCGATGAAGGGTGATTTTAGGTCATTTTTTGACCTAAAATCACTCGTCTATATCATTTTTCCCTTGTCTTTCAATCTAAATAAGTGGTTTTCACATATATCAAGTTTTTTCTTGTGTCTTTTTCGTGATTTCGTCGTCTAAGTGCGGTGTTGTGTTGTTCGTCGTCTTGTGCGATGTTTGATTTCGCATCTTGTCGCGGCGTTCGTTTATTTTCTATTGAAAGATCGGCATCAGTCATTACAAATTCAACCAATGATTTGGGCGTCAACGTTACAGATCCGGAAGCATGTGAATTTCGGTGACTCAGATTTAATCATATTATTTGCAGGCATTTTGCCGTTTTATGCTATTAACTTGGGTGCTGTGAGTTTGTTCGCAAATTCACCCTTTACGTTTTTAGCAATGTTTGTATCTGATGTACTCTATAGATTTGAATGAATGAATATTGTTTTGTTTTTGTCAAAAAGAATATATAGGACTTTAAAATTATACAGCTTCACTGTGTTATATATTGGGGTAATAGTCACTTTGGTCCATGAATGTGTAGCAATTAGTCACAATAGTCCTTCAATGTATCGAAATTCTAAAATAGTCCTGATTGTTCACTTTGTTAGTCAAAATAGTCCCTAAAACTTAAATAATCCCTAAATACTCACAATAACTATTTTGATATAGGGACTAAAATGACAATAAGTAAGTATGTATAAGGATTAATATGACAATAAGTAAGTCTATTGAAGAATTAATATGCCAATATTAACGAAATATTTGAATATCAAGGACTATTTTGACTAACAAAGTGCACAATCAGGACTATTTTACAATTCCGATACATTGAGGGACTATTGTGACTATTCGTCACTTATTTAGGGACCAAAGTGACTATTTTTTCATTATATATTGTTTATGCTACGGTTGGAGTTAGAGCCAAAAGTGGGCATATTACAAAGACTAGTGCTTTATTCTTTCAAAAAAAAAAAAGACTATACTTTTATTTTATTTTATTTTTAAGCAAAAGGAGGGTAGCTAGCAAAGAGCTAGGCAACCAAAATGTATTAAAAAGAGAAAAGGAAACAAAGGAGGGGGACAAGAACCAAAACCTCCAATAAACTTAACAAAACCTATAGAAAGGTAACCCTAGTTTG
>Ga0315913_1010618_pt1 | contig 10564 bp, 8 predicted proteins | sample MpolsnodulesMG_FD_207736 | JGI IMG/M metagenome (GOLD analysis project Ga0315913, IMG submission 207736) | Medicago polymorpha root nodule microbial communities from Los Angeles, California, United States - small nodules | ecosystem: Host-associated > Plants > Roots > Nodule | place: USA... | reverse complement strand
TTCAGATAGCCACGCGCAACCCCCGCACCGCCAATGTAAAGCTCACCAACCGCCCCGAACGGCACCGGCTGACCATGCCCGTCCAGAAGATAGATCCGCGTGTTGGCAATCGGACGGCCGATCGGGATCGAGCTCAACCCCCCGACAGCTTCAGACACTGTGAATGTCGCACACCCAACCGTTGCTTCTGTCGGACCATAATGATTGATCAGACGCACGGTCGGAAAACGCTTTTGCCAAAACTGTATATCCGCCGGGATTAAGGCTTCGCCTCCAAGCATGAGCGATCGTGTCGGAGTTGGTCCTTTATAGCGGTCAAACCGTTTGGTCAGCATGCTTAAATGCGAAGGCGTCAGCTTGACCAGATCATAGGTCTGAGCCTGCCCGACGGCCGCACACCAATCTATCGGGACATCCTGGTTTAGAATGCGGAGCTGGGTACCGGCCAGCAGGGGACCGAATAAGGTGGTAATGGTGCCGTCAAAGCTGAACGACAGCAGCATCGGCGAGCCGTTCAACGCTCCTTTGTAATGGCTGCGATCCGACCAATGCAAATAGTTCACCAGACTTCCATGCTCGACCATGACGCCCTTTGGGGTTCCGGTTGAGCCTGAGGTGTAGATCACATAGGCGAGATGGCGTGAGGTCAGGCCGAGGACGCGCGGGTCGGGATCGCAGGCGGGCAGCTCGGCCGCGGGGGTGCCCTCCAGATCAACCACGCTCACATCGGCCTGCGCCTCGGCGCCCAGCGCGGCCCGGCCGGCCGCATCGGCCAGCAGCAGCTTGGGGGCGGCATCGGCGAGCACCTGGTTGAGCCGGTGGCCCGGATAGGCCGGATCGAGCGGAACATAGGCGCCGCCCGCCTTCAGGATCGCCAGCAGCCCCACCACCATGGCCGGGCTGCGCTCGACGCAGATCGCCACCGGCTGATCCGGCCTGACCCCGAGCTCGATCAGGTGATGCGCCAGCCGGTTGGCCCGCGCATTGAGCTCGCCATAGCTCAGGCGCTCGCCCTCGTGGACCACCGCCACCGCCTCGGGTGTGCGGCGCACCTGTTGCTCGAACAGCTCGTGGATGCACCGCTCCGACGGATAGTCCGCGTCCGTCCGGTTCAGCTCCTCCAAAAGATAGGTCCGTTCGTCGGGCGACAGCAACTCGATGCAGCCAACCGGCTGGCCGGCATCTGCAACTACAGCGCACAATAGATTCTGCAAATGCTGCGTCATTCGGTCGATCTGCTTCGGCGCCAACCGGCTGGAATCAAAATGCCAGCGACAGTTCCCATCCAGAGCGCTAACCTCCAACGTCAGCAAATCGCAGCATAGGGTTGTCCCAGCACTTTGGCTCGACGTCAGATCGCCAGCGGCACAACGGCTATTTGCGGTAATCGTGATGCCAATCGGCCAAGGCTGAAGCGATCGTAGCGCCTCCACGCCTCGCAACGTCGGCCAGCGTGAAATAAGATCCCGGGCGAAGCTAGCGTGCTCCCTCAGCTGAGAGAGTTCGGTCGCCACCGTTTTGCGCACATTTTTAAAACCATGTGCAAGGTCAATGGTAACTTCCATCGGCACGACAGATGCGATAAGCACGTCCCCGGCTTTAGAGCCAGCTTGCGGTCCATCCGATGCAGGCGTCCATCCCAGTTGAAGCTCTGTTTCTCCCGTGATGCGGGCGAGATAGATCAGCCAAGCCGTTACCAAGTATTCCGAGCGATCGAGTGGCGAGAGTTTACCCAAAGCACATGCAATAAACCACGAACTCGACTGCCATCGGAGCGGGGTTTCAGCCACGGGCGACGACGGAAAAGGAAGCTGTAATGTTCTAAGCTGCTCCAGCCGCTGTCGCCAAAAATCCTCTGAAGGCGCCAGCAATTGATGGGTGACAGTTATGCTCCGCGCCTGTTCATCGCTCAAGATCGGAAGGCGATCACCTTCATCCAGATTTGAGTGCTTGGCGAGGGCTCGCGCGTCCAGCACCTGTCCATCGTAGCTGTCAAAGCAGATGTCGACATCCTCTGTACCGGTCGCCACCCGCCAATGGCTGGAGTGGACTTCAACCAGGTGACCTGCCGGAACACCCGAGCGTCGAGGCAACACCTCCAGGCGCCTGATTGTGACAACCTCATCGCCTAAGAGCGCCTTGGGCAGACACATTGGATTGGGATGATATGGCCCAAAGTTTAAGGCACGCGTCGCCGCTGACAGATCTTGCGCGGATCGGTCCCATCGCAGACAGCCTGCCGCATCTGGGCGTCGACGTCTCGCAAAATATCTTCTGTCCACCAGCGCCTGCGGATAGGCCGTAAGTTTCCCGTTATCGAGGCGAGCTAAGAGCTCGCGGAAGCCCTCGATCGCGGCTTCATGACATTTAAGGTTCAGGCTCAATGCCGTATCGTTCGACGCAATCAGCACTTGGCGCTGAACCACGACGTCACCCGTATTAACACCATCATCGATCCGATGCCACGTGATGGCATATTCGGTCTCTTGCGCCAGCAGCGCCCAAGATGTCGCCTGCCTTCCTGCATATCGTGGCAACGGACCGTCGTGGTAGTTGAAAGCACCTCGACGCGCTCGCCCAAACACAGCTGCCGGCAATATGAACGGACTTGCAACGGAGAAAATCCAATCCACCGGATCAGCCTTCAAAAAAGAGCAGAGCTCTTCAACACTGTCCATGCACGGGATATCGGCGCGATCCGCCCACTCTACTAAGATGGCATCGCCACACAGGGCCGCACCAATTACGTGACCCATCGCCATTGCCAGCTGAGCGCAGCGGATAGCAAGCGTACCACTGCCAACAATGATGCAGGAGGGCATCAATCGCGCTATACGCTTCCCATGCTTATCGCTTGGTTCGCAGCCACCGCCGCGCACCGGAGAAGACCGATATGCCATCTTACCTCTCCCGCAGTTCACCCACATGGCCGGGCAATTCCCGCCCAAGCCGCCGCGCCACATAGCAGCCCAAACCGGTCACACTGGACCGGATCTGCTCCGGGGTCACCGCGCTGAAGGCCAATCGAATCCGGTAGTCTTGAGAGTTGTCCAACGCGAAGAAGCTCATGGGCATAACGATGACATTGTCACGCCTTGCACACTCATCTACGCTCTCCGCCTCAAATCTGAATGGAAGATCAAGGGTCAGGAAGAAACCGCCGGAGGGGCGATTCCATCGAACCTGATCCGATAAAGGTGAAAACACACTGTCAAGCTGACACAGCATAATGTCGCGATTGGCACGATACCAATCCAGCGCCGGCCGTATCCAGCCACGCAAGCTTACCCCCTGTTCGATCAACAGCCCTGCCACGATCGCTTGTGTAATTTGGCTCGTATTGAGGGTAAGGAAACTCTTGCGCTGAACCAGATCGTCCCAAAGTACCCGGCAAGCTCCTGCGTCTCCAAATATCGTCTCGGGCAGTATCGCAGCTCCCACGCGGAGAGATGGGCCTAGCGTCTTGGAGAATGTCGAAAGGTAGATAACACTTCCGGCCTCGTCCAAAGCGGCCATCGGAGGAATCGCGTCCCCCTCATACCGAAATAGCCCATATGGATTGTCCTCCAAAACGACGATCCGATGTCTATCGCACACTCGAAGGATATCGCGTCGCGCGGGGGCATCGAGAACGCGCCCGGTCGGATTATCAAAATCGGGAATGAGGTATAGAGCGCGAGCCCTCCGAGCTTGCCGGCGCAACTGCAGCACCGCGAATTCGATTGCCTCGGCAATACTAAGCTCTGAGTTGCGCAGTGCTGAAACGGCGACACGTGCAGCGGCAGCTGCGCCGGTTGCGCCAACGTAGGTGGGATTGCAGACCAACAGCACGTCCGAAGGTTCGGGACACAGCGCCGGCAGGCAGACAGCAAGCGCCTCCTGGCAGCCTGACGTGATTAGTACGCGATCCGTCCTCGCGGGAACCCCCTCATCGGATCGAACCTGTTGTGCAACGAGCTCACTGATGATGCCGGCAGTTCGGCCATACTGCAATAGCTGAGAGTGTACTTGCCTACCTCCGTCATCGCCGGCTGAATACCGTTCATACACCACTAGCGCACTCAATAGGGCCTGCGGGTCGAGCCTGTTGAAGAACCGATCACTTGGTCTCCCGGAGGCCAGGGAAATCGCCGACGGAAACGAACCCGAGACCTCGTTTAAGAAGTTCATTACTGAGGTTTGCGGCATACAATCCATTATGGACCCCCACTCAGAACATAGGCAGGGTGAGGATCACACCAGTGTGGGCTCGCAGCATTCCGTTGAACCCAGCGACACGAGTGTGATCGTCGAACATTGCTCCTACCCCGATGGTGGAAGGCGTTGCATTTTCCGTGCCAAGGGAGAAAAACGCGTCTAAACAAGAAGGCCGCTATAAAACTGCCATGACAAATGTCTGACATTGTCGAACATCGGACGGTCCAGATTTGGCCGATACACTGGATTTGCCTGCTCGTCTTCCCTAGTTCGCGGTAGCAGAATTCGTGCCGGTGCCGGTGGCTGAGCGACGGTATCTCTTGCCTTTCCGCCACCAGCAGATGCCGCTCCTTCAACACCCTGGCGTGCCTGATGTGCTTGGAACTCTCAACCGGAATAAACCCCCAGGGCGGCGCGTCGCCTATGGCCTCGGCATGCGCACATCGACACAGCCCTCCTACTATTCCTGGTGGTCCTCCTTATGGAGCGGCGATGGCAGCATCGGCGGGAGCTGGCTGCACAGTTCAGATAGGCGGGACAGCTCGCGTCTGGCCGGTCTGCCGCTCGGCAAAACAGTAGAGGCGGACATGGTCGGCTTGGCCCAAGCAGCCGGGCAGCAAAGGGTGTCGCATCATCCGACCGTTGCTGCTGATCGGTGCCACAGCCACATTTCGCGTGGTGCCTCTCGATCGGCGGGCTTCGCATCAGTAGTGGCATCGATGCCGCGGATCGTAGGTCGGACACATGATTGAATCTGATAATCGTCACCGCAATACAGTCGTGCATTCCACGGCCCCTACAAGTTGGGCGACCGCGAACGTCCACGTTCACTCAGTATTTCCCGGACTGCTCCAACTGCTCAAAAAGTTCGTGGACGTTGTTGTCGAGAAATCCTTTCTCGCCGTTCCGATGTACAAGTTCTATGCTCACGCCAGTGTTAGGGCATCGCGAAGAGAACGCTTGTGTTAGGCCCGGTCCGTTTATTACGGCTGTGTCAAACGACAGCCCCCGCTTCTTGAGGGTCTCGACCATCGCCGACACATCGTCCACAGCCAGCGCGACATGGGCTAGACCTACCCCAAAATTCTCGACAAGTTGAGACACCTGCGAGTCTGATTCTGTGCCTTGACAAAGTACAAAGCACATGCCGTCGCGGACCATGTCCGCGCACACCATACCACTCTTTTTGCCCTTTATCTGGAATCGGCGTCTGAGGTTAAAACCAAGTACACCTTGAAACAAATAAATAGCATCTTCCAGGTTGTGAACGGCCAAAGCGATGTGGTCGATGCCAAGAAATCGCAGGTTAGTGTGGTCATCGACCGGTGTGGTATCTTGCGATGCTCTGTCAAATGACGCGTTTACGGGATCACTCAATTCCAGCTCCTTCTCTCTTTAGATAAGCCTTGGTCTCGCCGGCATAGTATGTTGTACATTAGGCCAGAGTAGTGACACATGTGTCACCTTTTTTGCCCACCGGCGGGGACCAGTCCGGTTCCAAGCAGGCTCGACTGTGATATGGCCGTCACCATCGTCACAAATCTAGCATTCCGAGCTAGCCGAGCGCCCCCCGCGGCTGATGTGGTGCCGCTGGATCCCAGAACCGGGGCAGGCGATCATGTTCCCTAATGTTTCGGTGATCTTTGATCTAGATCAAGGTGAAGCGCATCAACCCTCACTAGAACCTGGGCGGAGGGAGCTCGCGACGGCAACGTACAATAGCCGAGATTCCCGCTCAAAGAGCTCAAGAGAAAGATTAGGTGGAGATTATCTCGTTTGATCAACCGAGCATCATTGCGGGTTTCCGTCCGGTAGAAGACGCGGACGCGAACGCCTTGTTTTCATCCGAACTTGCCGCCCTCGGACGCGCTGTTCCCAAAGTTCGGCGCCAAAGTGGCGCTGCAAGAATAGTCGCCCGAACCCTGCTCGGAAAACTTGGGTTTCGACCAATTCCGATCTTGAAAACGCAAGCTGGTGCCCCGACCTGGCCAGCTGCGATCGTTGGCTCTTTGGCTCATCACGACACGGCTGCAGCGGCCGCTGTTGCACAAACGAAGGCAATCGCAGCTCTGGGTATCGACATTGAGCCCAACGAACCTCTGCCAAAGAACCTGATGGAGTTAATTGCAACTCCTAGGGAGCAGCACATGTATGACGTGCGTCTGCTTCAGCGGCGGGACCTTTTCGTCTTGAAGGAGGCTGTGTACAAGGCATACTCTCCACTTTTCAGTGACTTCCTTGAATTCCACGACGTTGAGGTTGATATTCGGTCCCGTTCAGCACATGTGAGGAAGACGAATTGCACCTTTTCAATCGAGCTTCTTATTTCTGAGAATGTCATCGGATTGGCTTATCTACGCGCTCCCGCACCAAATTTGATTCAGACGGTTTGACTATTTTGCTCGACCACAGCCCAGTGTCGAGGCGGCGCGTCAGCGCAAGTTCTCAAAGCTCACATGAGGATTTCGCCGTCAAGATCAATAATGGTTTCATAGCGTGCCTCTGTCGATTTCGTATCGAACCCATGGTCTGAGCCACCTTGCTCGACGCGGGACCTTTCCGTCGCCGGTTCAAACTCACATACGGTCGCCGTTTTGTCCGGCAGCACCACTATCCCGCTTGCGTAGCGGCAAGGCTCAGGAGAACGGGACCAATCTAAAGCGCGGCATTTGAAGCCCGACTTTGAGGCGGTTCGCTCACCTGGATCCGCCAGGAGTGATCAGTCCTGGAAGATTTGCGTGTTCGGCCATTTTTGGTCGTCAGGCGGTCTTCATAACAGCCCCTTCGATGACAACACCCGCAGTGACAAACTTCCACAGCGCGATAAGGAGCTTGCGCGCCAGGGCAACCATCGCAGCTTTCTTTAAGAGCCTGACTCGAAAAGAACTCAATAGACATGGTACCTTGCGAGCCTCCGGCTGAGAATGCGGATGTGGGCGATGAGCATCCAGGCTTCAGCGGAGGCAATTGATTTTTCCCAATCCTTGGCCAGTCGCCTCATTGCCACCGTCCACTACATGCTTCGACATCTTCTCGCCGCTGCCTGGCTGCGCATTTCACTAAATTGGGACAGCGGTTGAAGAAAGTCGCGTCGGTGTCCGCGACTTACTGAAATCCTTGTCCCGAACTTTGTGAAACCCGCAGCCCGGCGACAACGAAGTGACCGACCAGGTCGATCGGCTCAGTTCAATGACACAAAAACTGCCCCAAGATCAGTGCGGACAGCGGTTGGATGAATGGATGTAGGCTCCATAAACTGCTCCTCCTGAGCGAGTGCTTTGATGCGGCCTCACTCCGCCAGAGCGTCGGCCGCTGTTCACTCCTCATGGGATCTAAAGCCGGTTGGTGCGTCTCACCCGCCCCCTCCCTTCCCTTCCCCTGCAACCCGATCCAGCCGGTTCGGTCGGGGGCTTGCCTCAGTGCCAGTGGGGATGTCGCGTGTCGCATTTCCAAATGGTTGGTGACGCACTCAAAGTGTCATTTCAACTTTGCCCAACGGCGGACAGTTCAACCTTGCCGCTACACTGTTTGAGAGGGAAACGGCAGGGGCCAGGAGGCGTTCGTTTCGCAGCTTATGGGGACGAGATCGATTTTTCAGTTATCACCAAATATGGGGTAGTCGCGGGCGCGATCATCCCAGGCCATTTACAACCGATTGCTGGTGAGGACGGTTCATACCGACCTTCGATCACGCCGAGCGCGATTTTGGCGAGCAACGGTGAGAGTATCCCACCCTGGCGAGTGCCCGCATCTGTGCGGAGGAACTACTCCTCCGATACCATGCGCCAGCTTTCAGGAACTGCCCAAACAGTTTTACCAGCCGTCGGGCGGCGATGCGCTTGCGCAGCCTCTCCAAGAGGTGGTGATGACTGATATTGTCAAAGCAGACTTCAACGTCTCAGATCGAAAGGACCTCCTGATGACCATGGAGGGAAATACTTTCCGCGCGTAACCGAGGTCATGAAAAACACCGATACCGAGGGACAAAGGGGACTATATGCTGGATGTCAGGGTCCAATACACCGCGACCGCCGACCTTGTGCAAGTGATATTCTATTCTCGTGCTGATGATCCGACGGCATTAACCCACGTTCGTCAACGGACGAGGCAGAAACCGGACGCGTCCGGTCTTGTCTATGTGCCGTCGCCGACCAGGGGAGCAGATCCGGGCGATTCCGGTCTCACGCCCGCCCCCGATGACAGCAGCCATTGAAGCCATGCCCAGCAGTGCCACAAAGGAGATAGCTCTAATCGAGTGGAATACGCCACGACCTTCAACCGCGTGCACCCGCTTATCGTCTCGTGGCGGCGCGCTCGGTCTCTCTGACGAGCAGATCGACGGCAGCCGACAGCCTCTGATACGCCGCCTCGCTGACCTCGACTCTTTGGCCGTCCCAAAGCGCGGTGAATCTCTCTGGCGCAAACCGGAGGTCTGCGATGCGATCAGCGATTTCATTACGTGACGATTTTGATGGAGAAGGTTTGCGGCGGCTGGCGCGGCAGACGAAGGGCGCAGCCCAGGCGCGACGTCTGTTGGCACTCGCGTCGATCTACGATGGAGGCTTGCGTTCCTATGCCGCCAGCCTCGGCAATGTCACGCTCCAAATTGTCCGGGACTGGGTCATGCGGCTCAACGAACGCGGTCCCCAATGCCTGATCAATGGCAAGGCTCCCGGTCAGCAGTAGCGGTTGAACGATCAGCAGCGTGCGGCCCTGGCAGGCCATTGAGCGTGGGCCGACACCCGATCTCGACGGCGTTGTTCGCTGGCGTCTGTGCGATCTCTAGCGCAATGGCTTTGGGAACAGTTTCGCGTTTTGGTGAGCGAGCAAACGCTGAGCCGTGAAGTGCGGGCCATGGGCTATCGCAAGCTGGCTGCCCGGCCCAAACATTACGCTCAAGACCCTCAAGCCATTGAGGAATTTAAAAACGTTTCCCCGCCGCAGTGGCAGAAATTGCCGCCGGGGGACTGTCAGGAATTCTGTGCGGTGGGCCATGATGATGAAAAGGAGAGAATCATCATGGCTATCGAGAAAGAACTTCTGGACCAGCTCCTGGCTGGACGTGATCCATCCGAGGTTTTCGGCAAGGACGGTTTGCTGGACGATCTGAAGAAGGCGCTTTCAGAGCGCATCCTCAATGCGGAGCTTGACGACCATCTCGACGTCGAGCGCCTGGAGGGCGGCCCCGCCAACAGGCGCAACGGTTCCCCCAAGAAGACGGTTTTGACTGGCACATCGAAGATGACGCTGACCATCCCGCGCGATCGGGCGGGTACCTTCGACCCAAAGCTGATCGCCAGATGTCAGCGCCGGTTTCCCGATTTCGACGATAAGATCATTTCGATGTACGCCCGTGGTATGACAGCGCGCGAGATCCAGGGGCATCTTGAAGAGCTCTACGGCATCAATGTGTCGCCGGCATAGCAGAGCTGCGAGAGTCCTGATCCACGCGTATCCGATGAGAAAACTGCCAGTCCCAAGCGTGGACACTCGGTCATCGTAAATCGGGCGGCTGGCGCGCTTGCGTCGCGTACCAGCGACGGGTTTAGATTGCCGTTCCGGCCAGTCCGACAGCAGCATTCACAACCATCGCACCCGTTCCCTGCAGGGAGGCCCTCTGTAACCTAGTCGGGAGCTTTGTGAAATAGTATTCGAAGGAAAAAAATGAGCGCACGCGAAAAATCCAAATCATCAGGCAGCGTGAGTTCGAGCGCCTGACGCCCCGTGCAGGCAAACAATAGCGAAATCGCTTTAAATGACGAAAGGGTCGAGATCCCCTGCAGAGCGGTGCAATTCTCAGGGTTACATCAGTGATTGCGGTTGCAAGAAACGCCTAATTAATGATGACGTCCCAGGGAGTTCTCTAATCGCGGTTGTCAAGTTGATCGCCGAGGGCGTCACAGGTCAGGCTCATGGTTCTCTTCGAGGTCGGCACTTTGGCCGCCTCATCATGGCGTTGGATAGGCTCGGTCGACCAATGTGGTGTTCGCGGTTGCCTGTATCAGACAGCATCGCATTGCTGGGTCGGTCTTGACCGCGCCATCGTCCTGACCGGACGATCTCGCTGATCTCAGCTAATCATGGACATCACTGTAATGATGCCAGCCCGCCCGGCTCTTGCGATGACCAACGGAAAGGTTCACCGGATATCCACATTGCGTGAAGGATCACGGCCAGCTTTCGGGCTACAGCTATCTTAGCTTTTCGGTAGCCGCCACGCCGCGCGATGCGTAACCCCCAGCTCTTCAAAGCGGAGAACCGCGGAATACGCGTCAGCAGCGCATTGGCTGCCTCATACAGGCTGCGTCGGAGAAAGTCGTCGCCCCGTTTCGAAACGTGCCCGGATCTCATCGTCTCACCGGAGGCA
>Ga0315913_1010617_pt1 | contig 10566 bp, 7 predicted proteins | sample MpolsnodulesMG_FD_207736 | JGI IMG/M metagenome (GOLD analysis project Ga0315913, IMG submission 207736) | Medicago polymorpha root nodule microbial communities from Los Angeles, California, United States - small nodules | ecosystem: Host-associated > Plants > Roots > Nodule | place: USA... | reverse complement strand
ATTGTAGGCGCAACACTTTAACATAAAGTGGTGAAAGTTTTTCATCCAAACCAAACTTCAAAGTTAAGTTTATTAGCCTACAAACCTAATATGATTGTTGTGTTCCTCGTCAAGCAAAGGTGGCAACTTTTATGTGTATAGTCGCAATATTTTTGATTATGATTTTTAATAGATTTTGTTAAAGAATGCTTCTAGGGCACTTATTAAACATCCCAAATTTAGAAAATATTTTTTAAAAATGTCAAATGTTATAAATTCTAATGTATTGATTACACAACTTTTCATAGAAACTTACTATTAAAAATGTTCAAAAAGTGCTCCGGAAACACTCGTTAACATTTCCGTTTTTAATATGATAATGGAATAACTTTCTTCTTGTAGAAAAAAAATCTTATTCTATCTTAGTATAGTTGTATAGCTTGGTTACGTGTTAAACTAGTATTTGATCACATCCTTATCGTCATTTCCCAATCTAAATGTGATTTTAACTATGAACTTTAAATTTCAACAATTACTTTGAACTAGACTGGTTTATTCAATCAATACCTCAAAAAGACAAAATAATAGAATTGCTCCTCATTTAACCCCCAAAACATTTATGTTAAGTTTAAAATAAACACAGCCAATTTTTACTTTATTACTCCTTCGTCCCGAAATAGATAACTCATTTGAAAATGTGTAATTTTGATCTAACTTACGTTGACTATATTTTTTTACTAATATACAAAAATAAATAATATCATATAAGATGTCGTTAGATTTGTCTCGATGAGTATTTTCAAAATATTAAATTTTCATAATTTTTTATAATATATTATTCCAAATATTTTTAAGCTCAAAATTATGCATTGACATACATAATAAGGTCAACCGTGTCAAGTATTATGGAACGGAGGGAGTATTGAAATGCAAAAGGACCAATGTGAAACATACACTTAAGTTTAAGCATAACTTGGATTTTAATCTTATTCACATACCTTTCCGTTAGTGGTACGCTTGTCATGATCCGTTTGCGTACAAGGCATTAGTTTTACTAATGATTCTAGCCACTAATTGTCAACTATTAAGATTATGATTAAGAAGAGTAGGTGATTACACTACGATTTCCATTCAAATGCTTAAAGCCAAAACCAAACTCAAGGTTTGTCCCTAATTTTGTATGGTAGTAATATCTTTTAATCATTCATATTTTGTTTAATTAGATTTAAGCCACATGATTTGGCTACGCCTTGAGTTGAGTTACCTTCTAAAATCTAAACTAAACATGTGGATCTGCTTGTTTTCTAGCCTCCACTGCATACACTTGTCTATATCATGTGGAGAGACCAATGTTATGCAGCAATTAAGGTCAAGTTATAATATAACCACTAACAAGGGATGAGAAATTCTTACATCCTCCTCCATAAGATAATTTCTTACTTCTAAGATTTTCCTTAAAACAAATACGCCTTTTCCTTTTACGGAATAAAATACATATGTCTAAAATGTTAAGGATGCATCTAAAATTAACGGTACCATGCTTCATATAAATAATTACTATTTTTTTTTAGTAAATAGATAAATACTAGTACTTTTTCTTACAAGAATAAATACTAGTATTTGATACGTGTAAAACCTGGATTATGATCCTCTCTCAAGTAAAAAAAAACATAAAATAATGAATTAGATCCAGGTACTCTTGGAGTATAAAAGAAGAGATTATGGATTTGGAAAAAAGAAATGGAGAAATGTTAGTGAAGGGTTGAGATTAATGACTTGAGAAAGCATGTGAGAAAAATTTGAGAGGATCATTTTTTATAAAACTCGGGTTTCTTTCTTAAATAGTAAAATAATCACAAGGTTCCCACCATCTGATCAACTTTTTCTCTAGGGTTAATTAAATTTTTAATCCCTTTAAATATACGAACTTTCAATTTTAGTCCTTCTAAGAATTTTTTTAAATTTTAATCGCTTTAAATTTTCTGTTATCAATGTTAGTCTTTTTTTTTTCACAAAAAAAAGTTCACGTCCCACATTTTCAAGTGATTTTTTTACGACATGTCATTATTAAGACCTTAAAATATCATTAACTTATAAACTTAACTATTTAATCTTTAATTTAAAGTATAGATAAATCAATAAAGAATGATATTTTAAAGTCATATCAATGACATGTCAATAAAAAAAAATGTCACTTAAAAGATGCAGGGTGAACTATTGTAAGAAAGCATCTTGTCAAAAAGAAAAAAATTATTGTAAGAAAGCAGAGACTAAAATTGTTAAGTAAAAGTTTAGAGGTATCAAAGGTTTAAAAGAGGAATTAAAAATAAAAGTTAAAGTACTTAGAGGAACAAGAACTTATTTAACCTTTTGTGAAGAAAAAAAAAACTTATTTGACCTTTGTTTTAACTAATTTTTTTATTTTTATAAGAGACCATCAGCTCAATTGTAATGATATAAGAGACCACCAAGACTACAGTTTTGTCTAAATAGGAGACACAAACTGCATTTAAGCCTAAATATTAATGTTCAGTACTAGAAAATTAACGGAACATATATCACTGGTGTTTTCAAACAAAACAGTTTAAGTGTGAAACTAATTTTTTATACTTAAATGGTCAGAATGAATGAATAAATCAATGAACAGTGGAATACCAAAAAAAGATGATTAGTAATTACAACATATTAAATTACACATAAATACAGCTCAAACCTCATAATCAACAGAGTTATTAATTATAGCTACAAAACTTTGATATCTACTAACAACATCGATATCTACTCACAACATTCTGGTTTGTGTTCTTTCAGCAGTTTCTCCCAAAGGCATAACACCATCCTTGGATTTTGATAATGGGCAAGTACATAATTTGAGTCACATCCAGCATTGTAAAACCTCTCATCATTCTCATAGTGAACTTCTTTTCCACCATTCCTAAATTGTTCAATCCATATGCCCATGGCAACATCTTCTAATTTGAAGAACTGTGAATAAATAAATAAATAAAACTGAGCAGTTAATGGAAGGTAGAAAAACACATATAGCAAGATGAATAGGAGTAAAATGCAATGATAGAAATTTAGCTTTTTGCAAATACACATTTAAAATGATACTTTGTGTATGTCCATTTAAGTTCCAATTCATTTAACATAAGTGGTTCCAAGGAAAATTTGTGATATTGAAGTGTGATTTTATTCGTTTTAAAATTTGGATAGGGCTTAACTCAATCCTTACAAAACCGGCTTGTAAGGTGAGGATTGCCCCCATTTATAAATTCATTTTCAGACCTTCTTATCCAATATGAGACTCTTAACGCAGATGTCTCACGCCCAGGGCTGGACATATGGAGCGTGACCCAAGTGGTCCAATAGCGAGTGGCCCAACGGATTTTGGTTAGGCTTTAATACCATCTTAAAATTTGGGTTGAGCCTAACTCAAATCATTACAAAATCTGGCTTGTAAGGTGAGGATTACCCCCACTTATGAACTTATTTTGTGGACTTATCTCATCAAATGCGGGGACTCTTAGTGATTCCCAGTCCCTACAATCAAGTAAAGGGTGTGGCGACCTTTTGACACTTCTAATACAAGAAAACTCTTAAGATATATCCTTGAAATATCCAAAAGATTATAACAAAAAACTTCATGATGGGAAAGGAGGAATTCTTCTTACCTTGAGTTTTCTTTCCTGGTGGCCGAAGACAACGAATTTTGCTATGTCGCGAGATATGACATATCCAGGACCATGTGCCCATGGAGGGTATGTATCATGTGGCCATTCCTAAATAACAATATGATAATGATTAATGGGAAAAGTAAAAATTAATGGGAGGATACTGATTTAACCTATCAATATATAGAGGTTAATACCTCGTCACCGATGTACCACTTGCTGTCCTTATCCCTATCAGGAGATGATTTAGAAGATATTAGACCGTACAAGAGGCCTTCAGATGGCTTCCCTTTGAGGCTGGAAAGCACTTCATCAATCCTTATGAAAGCATCATCATCTGTTTTCATGATGTATTTAGACGGAATGATTTTTGTCTGCAATTAAAAAATAAATAACTTAGTGATTTGATCACTAAATACAAATAATTGCTTAGATTAAAAAAAAATAACATTACGCTATCAAAGAGTTGCATAGAAAAGAAGGTTTCTACTTGATAGAACAAATAATATGTCAGTAAAATTGTTATTCTAAGTATTCCTATGGGGAGACAGAAGAATATCAAAACAATGAAGTTCATCTTTGCCAAGAGTCCTGCGATGTTACTGTTTAACTGGTTAGTTGGAAATTTGACAAGACAGTGAGTTAGGTGACACTCAAAGAACATGATATTGTCATTGGCAAATTGACCAGCATTAACTAACAAATAATCAACAATAATCACAATATCTTCTTTTCATATGATGTTAATCAACTTACCCCCAGAATGCAAATTGCAATTGTCTTCAGAGAAATCAAACTATAATAATCAACAAAAGGCATTAACTGGATATCTCCATATGCTTGAGCTTCCCTCCATAATTCAAGATTAACTCTATTATTCTTATGCTGCAATCAGATGAAAAAAAATATCACAGACAGTTTTTATTTTTTAAGAAGAGATAAAAATAATTTAAAGGAAGAAAACTTTGCTATATTATTGAATGCATGGTTTAGTCCACACTATAACATTTGGTGGGTCAAGCCTGTTAGAGTATGGCAGCTTTTAATTCAGTTTCACCTATTGCCATTTTATTGTGCTAAAAAAATCATGTGATTCTTTTGAAAATGAATTTCAGCATTCAGATATCACAAGTCTGAAATACATGACTTACAAGTCCAATGAAAAATCTGACAGCAACTTCACCAGAACGTACAGCCTCATATTGCATCCAAGACCTCCTCAGAGCCATTCGACGCTCAAAGTTATTTCCGGTAGAGAATACTCCGATCAATAAAACAAGCCTTTTTCTAGGGATAGTTGGAGCCTTCAGGTTCTCAATATCAACAACTATATCATTATCTTCCGTAATGGGTAAACCTTTGGCCAGAACTGATAACAGACTCAAACTGCCTGCTACTTTAATCGTGTTGACTAACCATGGTTCAAGTTTCTGCATCCACAAAAATATAAAATGTTGGAATGGCCATTCCAATTAATTAATTTTTAGCAGTATTTATCTTCCTATATCATACCTCCCTATAAGCAAAAGATGTTTCATGCCTTCCATTTACAGTCATATGAAATCCTTCTGACCCAACCCACAATGTGGCAGTGAAAGGATTAGCCTCAGAAAAAGGGAAATTAGCAGTTCTATGTGCACTTTCTGAGGAAATATTAGAAGGTATATCGCTAGTAGGTTGACCGACATTTACATTCTCTTCGTTGTTACTTCTGACAGCTTGTACATTGCAGAGAACAAGCTCATCAACTACATCATAGAGTTGGACAATTTAGAATTCACCACTAAAAGCTTCCCTCATAAAAAACTGCACTCAAGAATAAAAGGAAGCAAGATAGCATAACCTGAGGTGTTGCTAATGTAGTTACTAAGGAATGAAAATGGTATTTAAACATGACATAATCCAAGCAAGGTTCGAATTATAAACCAATAGTTTATATTCTCAACATAAAAATCACATATTTCTAGTTGGTTTTACTTTTTATCCATTATAACTGCATGCAAACGAATTTAACATGTAAAGTTCTATCAATGATCATCACTTCTAACAATGAAAGACTCGTGAATATATGATAATCATGCTAAATATACCTTTGCGGATGTTAGCAGAACCATGAGCAGGGCATCTTTCCTCTTTACCCCACCCAAAATCACTAGTCCATGTATTTTGAACAATATACGGCATCTCTGTCATGTTTTCTCCGGGAAGACTCACATTATAATGCAAAATAATTGGGGGATTTGGCTCCTCTTCTAGCTCTTGTCCAGCTAGGTCAATCTGAAAGCTACTGTTTTGTCCATTAGGGATGCCAATCAGTGTAATAGAAGAATCTACAATCAAACCACAAGGGAGATCCAGTGTGATTTCACTATCTGTCATTGTCTTGCCAAGTTTGGTCACAGAGAATGGACAGTTTTGATTTTCTAGGCTGTCTATCTTACTAATCTTCGAGGCGTTGTCATTTTCAACAGTCGACATCAATTCTTTCCAAGCTACAGAAGCCTCTTTAACTCCTTGAGCTATTTCAGGCAAAGCATCTGACCTCGACAGCAACAAACGTAAATGTGTCCAAACAAGTACAACATTCATCTCTCGTTCAGATAAATTTTGCGTGTCATACAGATCATCTAGCCCTGTGACATGTATCAAATGTGGCCGTTTTGTTGGTTTCGGTGCCATTCTCTGATCTGCATCGAAAGAGGTTACTACTGCAACATTGCTGTTTTCTTTAATAGAATCATTTGGTGGTGAATGGTTATTGAAAAAACTGTATGCTGACTGTTTTGTTGACTGCTTTTGTGGCTGAATTCCTTTAAGACTGTGCAGTAGAAACAACGTCATACCCAAAGCCATGATAAAAAGGCCTCCATAACACTTCTTCATTTTCAATAAACCCTGAAATAAATATAACCGTTTCTGCAGACAAAAAATTTGACGAGTCTCATCATAAAATGAAAAAAAAAGTCATCTAGGAGTACGCAACACCGACACTTCAGATTGAAAGCGTGTTTGGTGTCCAACACTAATACATGTTGTAACATTAAATCACTTCTATTTTCTTAAATTATTACTAGTGTATACGTGTCAGTGTTGTGTCCGATGTTTGTGTCAGTGTTTCATAGAGCCACACACACGTGAAGGCTAAAATGACATGATCTAAATGTGGGGCATGGTGAACTAGCATTATCCCTAATCTTATGCCTCTCAGCAAATTGCAACAAATAATGGAGGAAGGAGCCATGTCTAGGATATTCAAACCTCACAACGGGGACTCCTATATCATAATAAGGCATTATATGATGAACATGAAAGTAACCTATTCTACTTCACATAATTTTTTTTTAATTAATGTTAGTGATTAATTAGTTGTTAGATTAATATTTACTCATTCGTCCAAGTTTGATTGAATCTAGGATCTCCAACTTCGTATCCCTTGACTCAACCCAAGTTTGAGCTACCCAACCCCCAAATATTGGAAATGTATTATGAACATGAGCATGAGTAATTGTACAGTCCAGAAAAACAGATAGAAAAGAAAATAAATGAATCAAAAGAGTTTACATTATTGAATCTTAATTGACATGGTTTGACCAAGAAACAAGAAAGTTTGAATGCAAAAAGTAAAACAGTTGAATGAATGCAAGTAAAGTAAAGTGTAGTGTTATTTGCTAAGCTCATACCTTGATTTTGTGCTTAATTCAAATGTTTGAGTAAAGAAAAGCGCAAGATCCGCATATGTGAATTTGAAAGAGAAAAGAGCAGTTCCAGCTCCAAGTGTGAAACACTCATGCCTATTCATCATCATATTCATTCAACAAATACTAGTAGTTAATAATCCTCTGTAAACAATAGTATAAAGAAAAACTCAAAAGGATTTTAAATTTTATTTTCTATTATCATTTTATTTATGTTTAACTTTTTTTTTTATTACGCTAACGTTTGAAAATTATGATATTGGTTTTTCATGAAATTTTGATTTTGATTAAAACTAAAAATATAAATGTTTTTTGCTTTCAAATTATAACAAATCAAACTAATCATGATTATTTATTTCAATGACACCAACAAATATAACAAAAAAATATAATCTAAATTCTTATTTTTTTTAATGACACCAACAATCTTTATCATAGAAAAAATTGCCTAAGAGTATAATTCGGATAATGAGAAAATAAGCATATATATACTTATCTAGTTTTTTTACACTTTTTAAAAGATAAATAATAAAAATTTGACATATATATACTCATATTGTGTTTGTTTTTTTTATTGTTACATATTTTCTTTATATATAGTATAGATATAGAGTAATTATTATATATTCTACCAAAAAAACAATAATAATTTTGATAAACGCTTTCTCGTACTCATATTGTGTTTTTACTCTACCTCTCTTTATTTTTCTCTCTATTGTTTTTTATTAATAAGAAAAAAAATATTATTTCAAAATTTATCACAAAATAGTTATACAAATATGATTACTTTGATTAGTTTAGATTTTTTTTATGGTTTGAGCAAATTTTAGGATGGTGCACGTTAACTAGCAATAGGTGAGTTGTTGGATTGATCCTGTAATATATTAAAGTGTAATTTCTGGTCTCTCAGTAATCATTGTCATATTTTTGTCCAAATTACACATTTTGTTAATTATAAGAATCGTGTATGTGAGTTGAACTTTTGGATACTCACTATGTTTATAGTAGATTTTAAGGTGTAGCCAGTGTAAATATAAGTATTTACAAATCATCGCTACATGAGTCAATTTTTTGCTAATCGAGTTAATATTTATTGGCAAAATTACACAGATATTGTACCCTTTTTTTTCTTCTTTACATGATGTTTCTTCTTTTGTAAAAAACCAAAATAGATTTTTTAATCTACTTTTTGTAAAGTCGATCCCTTGAAGACATCACATTTACAATATAATTATCGTTATATTGGCAGTCTAAAGAATATTTAAGATGAACATAATAATAGTGTTATAAATAAAAATTGAAACCATCCATCCAATGAAGACCAGAAACTAACACTTACATTTTTCGGGGATTAGAATCAACGATGTGGACCAACAAAAAAAAAAAGATGTATACTGCATGAAATAAACAAATGCCAATGCCCCTTCAAGGTTTTCATCCATTATACGACTTTGTTCATTTTCTTATTTTTTACCGACACATCCGATGACCAACTCGGACTGTGTTTTGCGGCGAATTGAGTATCTTAAAATGTGTAGACGGTTTAAATTTGGTGTAGTTTTTTTTTTTTGAGGAATTAAATTTGGTGTAGTTTTGAGGTATTTTTGCAACATAAAAATATTTAATTTGTAAACATAAAATTATTATTGAAATTAACATGGAAGAGACCACGTGCATAAAAGTATAAAATAAAATATAATTTTTTGAAAAATATATGTTAAAGAATGATTTTTTTTTTTATAGAAAATGTTAATGAATGGTTGAATATAATGAAAATACATGTGTATTTTTTTTAGAGGTTTTAGCTATTTAAAACTTTAGAAAAAATTAATACAATAAATTTAATATTTGACGGCTATTATCAATTAATATATGTATTTTGACGAGATATTTATGCAGAAAAGAAAAGAAAATTTTCAAAAATAGAAAAAATTATTCATATTATCATGGGAGTGACACGCGTACATACAAAACTTTAAATTTGAATATGATTTAATAAATAAATTTAATTATGTTATTTAAAAAATGTTAAAATAAATTAGAAAATTTTAAAGTATAATTAGTATTAAGACAATCAGCTTTTTTAATTAAGAGTAGGTAAGACAATCAAATCTTTAATATTTGTAGTAAGATAGTCAAATTTTAAAATTTGTTCATAATTAGTAGTTAGACAATCAAATTTAAAATTTTGTTTATAATTTAACTTTTTACACATATCAAGACAATCAACTTTCTTTTGTTATTTTTAATATAATTATTCATCTTTTTCTTATAATACCATTAATCATTTATTATTTTTCCATTTATTCCCCTCTTTGCAATATATAATTAAGAGTATATCTTTTTCTTATAATACCATTAATCATTTATTATTTCATTCCAATTATTTCCCTCTTTGCAATATATAATTAAGAGTATTATTATAGAAAATCAATAATGTCACAGAATTTAAAATGCCAAGTAAATTAATAAGAAAAATTATCCTGCAAATACAACAATTAAAAAAAACTGAAAGCGTATTTTTTTTTAATCAAAAGTATTTCATCATTTCTCTTAAAATACTCCAATATCCATTCAATTGTAAATTTGAAACAATTTGAACGAGTCACTATGTTGACAAAAAATGCATGTGAACACATAAGGGAAAAATACACTCATCTCTCCTGAGGTCTCTCTAAATGACACAAACATCCCCTCTAATTTTACAATAGACACTAACCTCCCTTGAGTTCTATAAAAATCTCCCTCATAAACTAACACCGTTTATTAAACTGTTAAAACACTTTTTTATTTTTCTTTCTAAGATTCATTCTTTCTGCTTGGCAGCATCCTTGAGTCAGCTTTCTACACAAACACATTCATATTTTGCAAATTCTTTCTCATAACTCTCTGCTGACACGAACATCTATCTCCTAGAAACATAAGTATAACAATATTGACCGTAGTTCCCTGTTATTATTATAGCATGAAACATGGATTCAATTGATAACATCACTGAAAACAAAATTCATATACGATAGGAACATATTATTACATCTAATTACAATTTGAATTTGAATAAGAACCCGAAACAAACTTGTATACGCATAAAATGAAAGAGAACCACGGTAAGACAAAATTGTGGAACAGATATTAGAAATACGTTGATTGATTCAATATCGATGAATCTCGAAAAACAACTGCGAAACAAAGTAGTATAAAACGACCACGAGATGATG
>Ga0315913_1010613_pt1 | contig 10567 bp, 5 predicted proteins | sample MpolsnodulesMG_FD_207736 | JGI IMG/M metagenome (GOLD analysis project Ga0315913, IMG submission 207736) | Medicago polymorpha root nodule microbial communities from Los Angeles, California, United States - small nodules | ecosystem: Host-associated > Plants > Roots > Nodule | place: USA... | reverse complement strand
ATGTTTAATTATTTTCTTTATATTTTCTTTATTTCAACTTTTATTGTTTTCTTTATGTTTAATTATGATTTAAATTGTTTTTGTTATGTGTTTTTTTTTAAGTTTTAAGGTTTACATGTGTTATGTCTTAAATTAAAAATACGTACGACAATTTAAATTTGTGATTTTTATTTTTGCATTTGTTAAGTTTTACTTTGTTTAGTTAAATGTTTACATTGTTTAAACTATGTTTATTTTTCTATTATTTCAAGTTCGTAAGCTACGTGTTGTAAAACCGATTAATCATGGAGCTAAGATTTCGAGTCTCGGACGTTCAAACGAGAATCATAGATGGTTTTGGGATCCTCTTAGGGAGAACGGGTTACATGATTTGGTTTACCTGGGTTATGCCACTATGCCTCATGCTTTGTTGATGACATTATGAGAGAGGTGGCATCCCGAGACTAGCAGTTTTCACATGGTCTTGGGGAAGATGACTGTGACTTTGGATGATGTCGCATGTCTTATGCATCTTCAGATTGAAGGGCGGATGTTGAGCCATCCAAAGAAGATGTTGAGACATGAGGCATGTGCACTATTGGTGAGGCACTTGGGTTTGTCGCCAACGGAGGCAGAGAAAATTTGAGATACAGGGTATGGTGGGTACATTAGTTATTTGAAGCTGAAGGAGTTATATACGAGGTATCTTGATAGGGCTAACAGATTGGCGGATCTCGAGGATCCAAGGGATGAAGAGGAGCTGGGGAGGGTTATGACATTTTGTGTGAAGTGTTATCTTCTATATCTTGTAGGATGCTTGTTGTTTGGTGATAGAAGCAACAAACACATCGAATTGGTCTATCTGACGACCATGGAGGAGGGCTATGCAGGGATGCGTAATTATTCCTGGGGAGGGATGACACTGGCATACCTATACGACGAGTTAGTTGAGGCCTGTTTACTTGGAGACAGAACTCTTGGGGGAAGCGTGACACTGCTCACTGTAAGAAACTTATAAATGTGAACCTTAACTTTATTTTTTTGTTATATTTTTCGTACGTAAAAATTTATAAATGTGATTTGTTTGGTTTGTGCAGGCATGGTTTTTGGCGCATTTTCCTGGCCTTTTCAGTGTTGATCCCAACACCGACTATATTGAAAACTATCCGGTTGCGGCGAGGTGGAAGCTACATAAGGGTCATGGAGAGGGGGTGACGTATCACTCATTGCTTGGCGGTATTCAGTTTGATGACGTATGCTGGAGGTCGTACGAAGAGCACATGGAGATCTAGGGTTTTGAGGAGGTTTTTTGGTATTCAGGCTGGATTATGTGAGGTGTTCGTAGGGTGTACCGTCACTTGCCTGAGAGGGTTTTGAGGCAGTACAAATACGTCCAGAGCGTCCCTAGACATCCGATGGATGTTGTAGAGCTGCCACCGCCTCAGATTGTGCAGGCATTCGTAGACTTCCGCACTCACACACTTAAGGAGCCCGATTGGGGTCAGCCGACAGGAGAGCAGACATGGCGGATGGCGGATGGCTATGTCTTATGGTACCCTAAGGTGTCTCACCCTCAGATTTTTCCACCTCTTCCAGGAGATCTTCCGAGGCCAGCAAATGAAGAGAAGATCATTGCAGAGCAGTGAGAGCAGTACGAGGCGAGAAGCTCGCCTGATACCTATGACATGGTTAGCGACGCTGTTGCCTACGCTGATGCGCAGATGGGCCATGCGGAGGTCATGAGCCCTCAGCAATGGTTTTAGGCCATGAGCCATGTTAGGGAGCAGATTGCGCCGATATTGGCCAGGAGGCGAGGCCAGAGGCCGAGGAGGCGGCAACAGCAGCACCATCAGCAAAACCAGGACCAGCAGTAGGATTACTTGTAATTGTTGTTTAGGGATTGTTGGTTTTATGCTTTGTTAGTTTAATTTTCAAACTTTGGTGACTTTTGTTCGTATTTCGTTGACATTTTGTATTTTAACTGATGTTGGTACATTTTGATTTTATCTAGGTAATTTGCTATCGTGGTGCATTTTTACTTGAATCAAATGTTGATAATTTATAATTGTTGTTGATGTGAAAATATTGGAATAGGTTTGTGTTATGTGTTTTAAAACACATTACAGGTCCAGAAGCAAGTGATGTTTCTGCCATTTCTGGACTTCAGGATGCCTCGGAAGTTAAGTGCCAAGGTTTTTCTCGGTTGTTAACTACCGAGGTTTTCCTCGGCAGTTAACTGCAACCGGTTTTATTTTTCCTCGGCACTTAACTATTGAGAGGCATTCTTGTCTTTTACATGTGTTTCTCAGCCAAACCAAATGTGTCAACAACAAATTTCATCACCTTTATGGTACCCATCGCAGTAGACATTTTTAAGGAGAGTACAAAAATCTTGAAGAAAAATAAAGTTTAAAATTGATAGGGGCTTTTTTGAGATAAAAACAAATTGTAGAAGGCATAATCTTAATTGTACCAAAAGAATCTTGTGTATTATAAAAAGAAAAGGGTTAATTAAGTAAATGGTCTCCGTAAATATTCAGAATTTTGTTTTTAGTTCCTATAAAATAAAGTCACACTTTTTAGTCCCTATAAAATTTTCCATCAGCATTTTTAGTCCCTATAAAATTTTTCTATCAATATTTTTAGTCTCTGTCAAAAATTTCCATCAACATTTTTGGTCCCTAAAATGCTTAAGGAAAATATCACAGGGACTAAAAAGTGTGATTTTATTTTGTAGGAACTAAAAACAAAACTGTGAATATTTATAGGGATTAAAAACTTAATTAACCCTAAAAAAAATTATGTTGAAAGTAGGTGTGTCCCACATATTCTACAATGGAGATTGATCACCACTAAACGACGGTGAAAACTTTGTATCAATAACATAGCAACCCAAAAAAATCTTAATTATATAGGTATATCTAATAATTTATATCCAATAATAAGTATATAAATTTTATAGCAAGCAAGTCCTTTGGTGGAGGCTAAAGCCCTTAGTTTAGGTACTTTCCCCTCAATCTAGGTCTAAAACCACATTAACTTTTAACACGCCTTGTGCAGGATGTATCATCGTTGTTATTAATATAATTCATTTTGGTTTGTGCAAAAAAAACATTGAGCCAAAAAGAACGGCCAATTGCCACGGTAACATTGGGACAAAGAACTTTAAATTTAAATAATCCAAACAATCAAGGTGTCAAAGACCTACTGTGTAGAATCATCAATGCGTCAAAGACCTATACATGGTGGGAGATCTTTGACATATTGGTGGTTCTACACAGTGGCGTTGCCATGACCTTGGCTTAGAGGATGCAAACTTTTAAATTTTTATTAATGAATATTATAGCATATAAAAATATTTAAATAAAAATATTTTAATTTTATTATTTTAACTATTATGTGTGTCTGTGTGTGTATTATTATTTGATAATGATCCTAAAGTTCTTTTTGACTTGGGTATGTTTGGTAAGACCCGTATTTGACTTTATAGCTTATAAGCTCGATTGATTAAATAAAAATTATGTTTGGTAACCAACATTTTCTCACAAATTTATAGCTTATAAGATTTTTTGATAATCTAATTCAAGTAGCATATAGTTTAAAGCTTATATCTTATCATTAATTATCTCAATTTCACCCGAGTAATTTTAATTAAAAAATTAAATATTAATTTAATATATCATTTTTGTGTTATTTCATATTTATAAGTTAGTTCAATCGTTAATTTTACTAACAAATTCAATCATCCGTAGAAAAAAAAATTACAGATTCAGTCAGCTACATAGTATTTTTATGAGCTTTGATTATTGGGACTAGTACAAGACTAATCTTGGCTTGATTGTTTTGGTTATTTAAATTTAAAGTTTTTTATCCGTATTTAAGAGGGTGTTCTACAGAGATCAAACCACACAGGTGATAGCTTGCTAGATTTTCCTATTTGTAAACTTGAAATTCAATATGATACAGGTTGAGAGTGATCAATATAATATAGGCTAAAGGCAAATAATGAAATACTAGAAATTAGAAAAGTATCTCTTGAATTCCTAGGAGCTTAAATCAGTTATTAGGGATATTGTATATTATATGTATGGGCTGAGGTTTGAATCCGAAACACCCCATTTTTCCATATTTAAATGTGTGAGCTCTAACAAATTAGGCTACTTAACAAAAACAAAAAAAAAAAACCTCTTGAAGCTTTTCAAATTCCTGAAGCCAACCAATCACTTCATTTGTCCTTTTCATCACTCCTGTGCTCTCAGCTCTATCAATTTCTGTCTGCACATCCTTTTCCTTGTTTTGAAGATCACCCCATTTTTCTTTCAGTGATTCCAGATTCTCCTGCAGCTTATAAACATAGGCAGCTTGTGCATTTGTGCAACTGAACAAACTTTTTGCAACTTCCCAAATTACTCCCAATGCTTCCATGGCTTTGATTCTCAAAATATTAATCAAGGCTTGCAAGAAAGAAAAACAAATCTCAGTTAGACTTTCTTTTTTATTTAATTTATTGCTCATAAATATTTTTGAACAATAAAAATGGGATTTAAACGTATACTAGTTCTTACCTCTGATTATAATATGTCTTTAGTAATCTTGTGTGATTATTAATTCGACATAGAACACAGCTTAATGATTCTTTTCCAATGTTTTGAAAGAATATTGCTCATGTGTGTCTTCTACTTCACAAAGGGTTTGGTTTTGCCACTTCTTCTTTTGCTTTGATTTACGGTATTCAATAATTCCACATTACAGTGAATCAAAGTTATAGGTCCTACACCATTGGAGTCCGACATTCTTTGGTTACTTTGATTAAAATAATAATATTATTATTATCGTTTTTCTTACGTGATATGTTGCCGTTGTTAGTACTTCCTCTGTTTTACATTAGATGTCTCATTTGAGTTTTACATGATTATTAAAAAAATGATTAATAATATCCATTTTAATGGAAAAATATGTATCATTTGCTTAAACGCTTTTGTTAATTATACTTAATGTAGTAGTTATAGATGATTAAAATGCAATAAATAAGGGTATGTTAGTGAAAAATAAAAACAAATGTTTTTTTTTTCTTTTGAACAAAAAATAAAAATAAATGTTGTATTAGTATTGTAGAGGAAATAAATAATTTGAGACAAAATAATTAGGAAAGAAGACACCTAATACGAGACGGAAGGAATATAATTTTGACTAAACCAATATGAACATTTTAGAGTTCACCATTAGAAATAAAAATGAATTACTTAAAATGATTTCACATAAAAGGCCCACAAGTTTTTGCTTTTGCTTTTGCTTTTGAATAATTCCACTTTTTCTTTTGCTTTGGTTTATGGCATTTTACTTATAACAAAATATTGATATGTTTGAGTTTTTTTTTAGGGATAATCATTTTGGTCTTTAAATGTATAACGAATAGTAGTAATAGTTCATCAATATATCAAAATTTTAAAATAGACATTAATTGTGCACTTCTTATTCAAACAATGTTCAATATTTCAAAGAACTTTATTGTGAAAAATGATAGAAAAGCAGACAAATTTTGGTAGAAAATTGCTACTAATTAAAATCAGTATCGTGAACAATTGCGAAAGAAGAAGCCTAATCAATTAAAATCTCAATTTCATCAAACAAGCGTTAGTGAACATAATTTTGTTGTACCTACCAACGTGTAGTTTGAAAATAAGATTATTTTACCAAAAATTTCATTGGAGTTGGACAACTTGTAATAATCATGCTTTCTTGAAGCAACTCAACTTTCACGTTCTCAATGTTAAAAAGGTGAAAAGATGAAAAAGGACAACTAAGAAAAATAAAATATTAACATGTATGGTAAAATTGTAGAACCTAATATAAGCATTTTAGAGTTCACCATTAAAATTGAAAATGAGTTACTTAAAATGATTTCAAATAAAAGGCCCACAAGTTTATGCTTTTGCTTTTGAATAATTCTACTTTGTCTTTTGCTTTTGAATAATGCCATCCTTTTCTTTTGCTTTTGAATAATTCAACTTTTTTCTTTTGCTTTTGCTTTGGTTTATTGCATTTTACTTATGATAAAATGTCGATATGTTTGAGTTTTTTTTAAAATAATCATTTTGATCTTTAAATGTATGACGAATAGCAATAATAGTTCATCAATATATCGAAATTTTAAAATAGTCATTGATTGTACACTTCATTAGTTAAATAGTCACTGTCGTTAAAATAATTTATCAATGATGACATTAACTTTTTTCATATATTGACTGATATGAGAGTAACTAAGTACTTACGGAGGTTGATATGACGTAAGGGACTAATATGATAAGATTAACGAAACATTTTAATGTAAAACACTATTTTGAATTTTAATTCATTAAAAGTACTTGTAGTTACTCGTTATACCCATTTTTTGTTTTGATTTTACCATGTGCTTATAAAACAACTTATGAGTTCCGTTGTTATGATATTTGGAGCGTGTTTAATTAGTAACATCGAAAATGGTAATAAAGAATAAAAAATACTGAGAAACAAATTATATGGCGCTAAGACACAAGTATAGGCTTGGTTTGATAAACAATTTAATTGGCAGCTTATAACATAAATTCTTTCATATATAAGCGCTTGTTATAAGTTATTTTTGTAACAAAAGATGAAATAAGGATGCATATCCTAAGGCATCTAGAGCAATCTCGTAATTTGGTTGATTGAATTTGAAATAGTCTCTGCATACTAGCGAAGTTTTTTAAATCGACACACAGTTCCTCCAATTTTGGTAAGGATTCTAGTTTCTCTAGTAATGATATCTCTTCCTCGACAGTACTGTTGTTGCCTTTAGAGAAATGTAAATAACCAAATCTAAACACCTTTAATTGTTCAAGACTGTCGAACACTTCCAAAGGAATAATTTTAGCATAATTGTAAAGCATATCATCCAAAAGGAGTACCCTCAAGTTTTTCAACTTCTTAAATGCAATAGGCAACTGAAATACGTTTGATCCTGATAGATTAATGAACCTATTTCTGAGGAGAGTTGTATCACAAAATCATTACTTGATAAATCCAACACTCTAAGCCTTTTCATGGGTTGGAAATTTAAAGAAGTAAGATTTCTTCTGCATCCCAATTAGTAGATATTATTGAAATCCTCTCTACAACATTCAATCTTTTAGAATCCATTTCAGACAGCAACCTCTAAAGATTAACAAATTTATCCAGACCAACATCCTATACAAAATCTACAAACACATCGCCCTGCTGCTTAGCAAGGTATCTTTCCCTCCTCTCTTTCTGAAAAAACATAATCAGGAATTATAATATAGATAGATAGACAAGCATTGTCCAAAAGTGAGTATTGCAAAGAAAACATTTTACAAAGTTCAAATAACATACGACCCATTCGTCAATGACAAGCCCTTCACCAATAATTTTAGGCTTTGCATCTTCTGCAGGTTTCTTCCGTGCTTCAAGGGCAGCATCAGCATCAGCCAACTGCCGTTTCAATTGTTCCAAAATCTTAATGAACAAAAATAGAATCCCATAAGTAATATAGAATCAATTAATGTATTATATACAGACAACTTATAAACAAAAATAAAAATTGTTGATATTGAATGTCTCGACCACGATATAAAGTAACAGATAATTAAACGAAGGAGTCAAGGTGAAAATCTTTGTACTCACAAGATTTGGACACTCTGGATCTAGAAAAACAACTCCCAAAATCTGGTCAACTGCTACCTGGTCCTTCTGCTCATCAAACTGTTCCTGGGTAGAAAAAATGAATTTGCTTTAAAAAAAAAATCTAAATAAGATCTCACAGTGAAGAACATATCATCATATCAAAGGAGCGAATTGAAGACAGATGAGTGGCTGAATTGAAACGTAAAAAACAATAATATACATAAGCAAAACCAAAATTTTCATTGTAGGCACATTTTGTGATGCAAAGGACAAAGAGTATTAATCATCTTCTTTCAAAAGAAAGCGAACCTTGAAATCGCCAATCCTCACGTACTATGCCCGTAAGTTCACTGTAAGGCTTATAGTTTTCAATGGTTAAAAATATAAAATCTATATGTATGGATTAATTTATCAAAACCAAATAATATACATCCTTTTCTGTCAATTAATAACAAAACCAAAGAACAAAATATTCAATCAAAATTACTAATAGCCCTTTTGCGTGAGTTGTGACTTGTGAAATAGGTAACACAAGAATATGGCCCTGTTTGGATAAATAAAGTACTACTAATTAATTTAAACAACTCCAAGTCCACATACAGTGGCATGACCAACTATGTTGGTAAATTGATCAATTCAAGTTTCTATAAATGAAAAATATTGGGTATATATAGGTTACTTGTTTTAGACCGAGCTAGAAAAGTCGCCTAGATAAACTAATAGTAAAGTTCAATTGGTGTATAAGAGCATCCACAATGAAGACCCTCACATTTGAGATCTTAAATGGGTCTCACATGGACACATCACTTTTTTATTATTTTTTAATAATAGTACCTAATAGGTACTCAACCACTCCAATGGAGATCCTCTATCAAAAGATCTAAATGGGTCCCACCAATAACTATTTATTAATGAAAAGCAGTCTAATTAATTCAAATAATGATTATTTTATTGAAAAGTGGTGTAGGGTCCACTTAAGATTGGAGGTCTTAAGTTAGAACCTGGGTCTTAAGAGACTCTCAATTTTTGGCCTTGAAATGATTAACTTGTTGGAAAATTTGTAGCCGCTTTCTGATATCAAACCCATTAAAATTTGGCTTCTAACACACCATCAAGCTCATTATTTTCTGAAATGGGATGGATACATGAGTGGCAGTACCATTGACTTGTGATGAATCAAGCTTCCCAGATTTTTTCTGTACAATTTTTTTTCCCTTTAATTTCCATTAATGTAATCATGAGATTATAAGAACTTTCAGTGGACAAGAGTGAGTACGAAATGAAATGCAAGTATATTTGAAACGTGTCTGATATCATGTTTCACAATTCATGCAAAGGAACAAATTTAATCTTGGGAGCCAAAAGAGAGGGTATTGGTCAATTCAGTCACGGTCTTAGAACTATAAAGCAAGGAGAAAAGCATGATCATCAACACTTTTCCATTTATTTTGGGGATCTATTTTCTTCAACTAAGTTTTATAAGAAGTCTATGCTTTTGGATAATAGAATTTTAAGAAATTGTAGAATAGTCCGTCTTTCTAAAACCTTCCCAAAATTTAGTTACACTGATAGAGAGTGGTGCCAACGAAACTAATGATACAAGTAGATAGCGGTGCTGTCTCTCTTTAGTGCACACACGTTTTTCCATTTTTTCGCACAGATAAATATTAGCACTACTACGAAATTTTAGTTAAAATAACAATAATGACGTAAACTAACTAGACCATAGACCGTCTACTATAAAAAAAAAGCGTAAAGAAATTGTACATAAACAATATTGCATATACAAGATTAAGCAGCAAGGAATTAAAATTAATAAAGAAAATGGAGAACAAAGGTACACATAAGATTTACGAGATTCAAGACTATCAATCACGGGATTGAATCAATATAGTTTAGGACGTAGTAAGGTTGGAATAATTGTGTCATCCCACTCTAAATTGTCCCACCATTGTGTCCCTACACGGATTTGAATCAAGTTATTCTTGGAAGCAAAGCTGGAATTCAAAGGAAGCTTCCTCAGATTTGGGCATTTATTTACACGAATGTGTTTTAGAGAAGGAAAATCCAAAGCTCTCTTGTGGATGCTCACTAGATTTGGCATATCATAAAGGGAAAGATCTTTAAGATTTCTGAATATAATATCATTGTTGGAGTCATCTTTAGCTTCTTTCACCACCTCTTCAATTGAACTACAACGATAAACATCAAGGCTCTCAAGAAGCGGAGCATACCTCAACCATGTCAAATGAGTTATTGAACCACAAAAATCTATGCACACTTGGCGAAGCATGCCAAGATGGCATTTGTCAGTAATCGAGGAACCATCCACAAGGCTGTCTTTGCTTGTAAGATATATGCCTTCCAAATGAGTCATTTGTGACATGGATGTTAATAATGAAGACATTTCAAGTGACTTAGTCTCCTCCTTTTTCGAAACAGAAATAAGAATGCGTCTAGTGCAATCTCGTAATTTGGTGGAGTGAAATAATCTCTGCACACCAGTGATGGTATTTAATTCAATGCACAGTGCCTCCAATTTTGGTAAGGATTCCAGCTTCTCTAGTAATGATATCTCTTCTTCTTGTGAAGATCTGTCATCATCTCGACTAAATCTAAACACCTTTAATTGTTCAAGACTTTCTATCACTTCCAAAGGAATGGGGTTACCGCTAGTGCAAGTCATACCATCCATAAGAAATATCTTCAACTTTTTCAACTTCTTCAATGCAATAGGCAACTCTACTACTCCTGATTTTGAGAGGTTAAGGAATTCCAAGTTGATTAACTCACCTATGTCTGAGGACAGATTAATATAACCATTCCATGATAAATCCAACACTCTCAGCTTTTTTATGCATTGGAAATTTAATGATAAAGCAGGAGCATTAGAATCCATTCCATTTAAACAAAGGGTGATGAGATT
>Ga0315913_1010604_pt1 | contig 10570 bp, 8 predicted proteins | sample MpolsnodulesMG_FD_207736 | JGI IMG/M metagenome (GOLD analysis project Ga0315913, IMG submission 207736) | Medicago polymorpha root nodule microbial communities from Los Angeles, California, United States - small nodules | ecosystem: Host-associated > Plants > Roots > Nodule | place: USA... | reverse complement strand
TTTCCCACACCGTAGCAAACCATATAGCCTGTAAAATCGAGCGACGCACATTGGATATACCACCACTGAAACTGAATTGATTGAAATTGTCTGACATATTAAACGGGGCAGCCGCGGATGTGCCAATCCACCTATTAATGAAATGCCAAATTGACCCAAAAATATTACAATGTAAAAATAAATGATTTGAAGTTTCCGTCAACCCACAGCCTGACACACAAAGCATGGAGGCTTGATCATAAACACCACGGCGATGAAGATTGTCCTTCGTAGGTAACCTGTCCCGGAACAGCCGCCAAGCAAAGAGCACAACCTTCAAAGGAACATCTTTATGCCACAAAGAGGAAATAGTCACCAGTAATTCAATTGGAGGTTGAGAAGTAAGGGCATTATAAGCACTTTTAACAGAGAAAACATTTGATGATTCCAAAGTCCACATCCATTTGTCATCCTTATGTACCTGCAAAATCACATTCTGAAGAAGTAATGTAAGGTCCCCCAACATCTCCTCCTCCCACACAAACAACCTTCGCCTCCATCTCCACGCCGCACCATCAATACCCCACCCACCCTGAAACATATAGCAGGTTATATGAGTAATTTCTTAGACACCTTTTCTCTCCTTAAACCCTTATATGTGTTCTCTCTTTTCTCGCTCTCTCCATGGTGTATGATTTCTCTTTCTCTCTCCCCCCCTCGTCCGAGCTTTCTTTCTCTATTCTCTAACGATGACGGAGGTTGACGGAGGGTGGCAGAACAAAGAGTTGATGGTGGGGAACGATGGTGGACGGAGGGGGTCGACTGTCGAGGGTGATAGACGGAGGGTGGAGGAGATCTAAGGGTGATAGTTGTGGTGAGATTTGAGGGTGAGGACGGTGGCGACAATTGGGTGACGACAACACGAGAGTGTGAGAGATAACATGCCACTATGAGACATTAGTAGAACAAACAAAGAGGTGAAACCTATTGCAACAGAGATAACATCAAGGCTGCTTTTCAATTACGTCTGGTTGATTTCTAAGAAGCGTCGAAAGCAATGAGTACGTGCAAATGGTCAAACAGTCTTTCATCGAAAGCAATTACAATTATTATACAAATGTTAGTGAAATTAATAATGATAATAGATTATTTAACGGTTAGATATTGGTCTGTGTCACAAACATGAATTTCATTTAGTTTGAGAAAAAAAAAACTATAAATTTATTTGTGAGCGTTGCCGTTTTTTATTGGTTATTTTTCGCTATAAATAATCTCTTATATGTTTTTATGAACAATATTGTTTTTCTCAAAATAAGTTAGATTTTGATTAAAATTATACTTATATGTTTATGATTTCAAATTGTAACATACACATCTATTAGTTCCATAACTTGTGACCGCTAACAACTTAACAGCAAATCATGAACAAACTTACGGTTGAAACCAATATCTATTTTTTTTTTTAAGATGTCGCACCAGATTTCTATTAGGCAATTTACGTGATTAATTATCTATTGTTTTTTTAAAAGTTTAGAACTTTATTGGTTTTAACACCAAAGTAAGAAAATGGATATTTTTGGTCCTATTATACCTTCATTTTAATCCGCTAATAAAATCATATTTTTTTCACACACTTTCTCTTTTTAATAAATTGAATGTGTTATCTTTTTTTTTCATAACAAACAAATTTTAGTTAATATCCCTTTGTTCAATAAATTCCTTTTTTTTTTAACACTATCAACTATTTCTCCACTTCTCCTTCTTTTTGTTCCCACTAGTCTTCCAATCTTTCTTCTTTTTGAACATTTATGAAGTTTATTTATTTATTTTTATTAGATTTGTTCTTTTATTTTGCATTTGAAATTTTAACAATGTTGCTTATCTTATTTATAGAATTTCAACTCTTTATAAATTCATTATTATAGGTAACAAAATTTTGTTTAAGTTTGAAGGTAACATTGGTGCTGCCAAATTGTCTCTTCACTAGAACGGTTTCGCCATTCCTTGTTACTCTCATTCTTCCAAAGTCGCTTATGTTCTTCAACAAGAACTGGAGTTGCTGGAATTGTACTACCTGAAGAATCACAAGAGAAGGTTGTTTTTGGAGACAACTTTGAAGGCTGGAGATTTTTTCATATTGCCAAGGTTTTTTGTCGTCTCGAAGATTGCCGACAATGATGGAATGGAGTGGTTTTCAATCATCACTACTCCTAAGTGAGTTTTTCATACCTTTTAACCATATTGTTATTATGCTTATAAATTCTGAATGTGATTATGATTATTGTTGTTGTTTTGCAGTCCTGTATTTACACACATGGCTGGAAGCTCTTCAGTGTGGAAGGCATTATCACCTACAGTTGTACAGGTTGCTTTCAATGTCGATGCTGAAGTTGAGCAACTCTTCCGTTTAAAGAGGACTGTTGATGCCATTTTCTTTCCTCCTCCAAATTAAACTAGAATAAAAAGAAGTCATTGTTGACAACAGTTAAATTGTTTTGATGTTTTTTTATGGAGTACTTTACAAAGTTAATGCATTTTTATTATGGTTTTATAAGGAGTTGATTGCCTCAATTGTGTTTTGGGGGATGACCTCTATTTTTATCTATATTGTTAGCTTCTTCTTTTATATGATTGGATTGGATGTGATAAATAGTACTAAAGAGTGAAGACTACAAACAGATTGAATATAACTGTATAAACATAGTTTTATGCTATTGCATTTCTAAAGTTTGAACGAAGCCTTTTGATTAAAAGACATGTGTTATCTCATTCAAACACTCTTGCATACACTGTGACTATAAACAATATATAAGTTAATACTATAGATTCAAAACATTGTTAAGGTGAGAAATACAAGTTATTTCCCCAAAAGATTTTCAAATATTTCATACCAACAATAAGGTCCAAAACTTTTTTGAGAGCTACTTCTTTCCTCTGTTTGTTTCTAAAAACCCGAATCCATCCAGATTCACCGTTTCAAATGGGCATAAACGTCATTTTAACGCAAAATCCAGACGAAACTGGTTTTTAGAAATGGTTGGGGGAATAAAAGCAGCTCTCAACTTTTTTCCCAAAAATGATAAACAACGACAGAGGAGAAATAAGAAAGCCCCCAGTTATTATTACACTTCAGATGGCAAAATAGCCACATGCATTTCTGACATAAAATGAAAGCAACTACAGAAATAATCTGATCTGCCACTTATTTATTATACAATAAATATTACATAGCCTTGCAACAATATTCTTAAAACAAACACAACATCTTCATGCAAGAAAGTCCATGATTATTTCATGACAACTTCCAGCATGAAAGAAAAGCCTCTTTCTCCTACTTTTAATTATTGGCATCCAAAACATGCAAAGTTTGGCTTAGAATATCAGCTGCATACTCAATCTCCTGTTCTGTTATAATCAATGGTGGAACAAGCCTAACAACATTACCTTTTCCAGCTGTCAATACTAGAAGGCCAGAATTTCGGCAAGCGTCTACCAAAGGTGTCGCTGACACATCCAAATCAATTCCTATAATTAACCCCACACCGCGAATCTCTTTCACGTGTCGATTTCCGCCCAATTTCTGTTTTAGTAGTTCTTTGAAGTATAAACCTTTCTTTGATACATCAGATAGGAAAGTAGGTTTGGATATTTTATTCAAAACTGCAAGAGCAGCATTACAAATAAGAGGACCACCTGCAAAAGTACTTCCGTGGTCGCCATAATTTATAGCAGAAGCGACTTTCTCGGTTACGAGGACGGCTCCAATAGGTAGGCCTCCAGCAAGAGGTTTGGCAAGTGTCATTATATCAGGGAAGACTCCAAAAGCCTCATGAGCCCAAAGAAATCCTGATCTACCTAAACCACATTGAACCTACAAAATCATATAGAAATGATATATGCCTGTTAAAAGAAAGATAGCCAAATGAAACAATTGCAAATATGAAAAGCTATAAACATAAACACACTTCAAAATTATGCAGGTTATATATTACACCCCCCACCTCATATTAAGTGTCCTTATATTAAGTGTTGTTTAAGGTTATGCGCACTTCTTAAGAAAACCATTGAGTGTACTAACTTCTATGATGAAATAAGTTTAATGTACCAAAGTACCCTTTATTAATAGTACTCGGTTTAGTAATTAAGTAAGTTGAGACTTGAGACACAATAAATAAAGGTATTTTAGTGGAAAAATGTAATTAAAGTTTCACTTGTTTTCAAAAATGACAAATAATATGAGACGAATAAATATTAAATGTGACACTTAATATGAGACAGAGGAAATATCATTCAAGCAGATAAAAGACTTGAGTGGATTTACTGTAGTCAGTTAGTCGCAGTGCTACATTCTTTTCAACTCTCATTATTTTTCACTTTCAAATAAGTGTTAAGAAAGATAATTTTAGAAAAACAATCACATCACCAACCATTTCAATTTCTGATGTACTTAATAGTGGGATATTAGAATTTGTTTACTTAGCAAAATCTTCAATTCAATTTTTTTTTTTAAATAGTCTTTGTTGTATGCCTGCTTTGGTTACATATGCAAATTTCTGATTTTTTTTTTCTCTTAAAATTTACAAACACGACATGATGTACTCGTTTACTGGCATAGTTTGTACCTCATCAAACACAAGAAGTGCCCCAGTTTCATCACAAGCATTTCGCAGAGACTGTAGAAATTCTTTAGTGGCACTGTATATTCCCCCTTCTCCTTGGATAGGTTCTACAAAAACTGCAGCAATCTTGCCTTGCTGAATTAACTCTACAGCGGCCGGTGCATTTCCATACTCTACAAAGGTGACTCCAGGCATAACAGGTTCAAAAGGTGTTCTGTACTGCACTTTACTTGTCAAAGCAAGTGCACCCAGGGTTCTCCCATGGAAGCAATTGCTAAAAGCTAAAAACTCAGTAGCTGGAACTTCCCCGTCAGTACATGTGTGTTTCTGATATTTTCTGGAAAATTTAATAGCTGCTTCATTTGCTTCGGTTCCAGAGTTTGCAAAAAATACACGATCGGCAAAAGAAGAAGTTACTAAACGCTTTGCAAGTTCTACCTGCATCAGTTCTAAACAAATTACAGATACAGATAAAATGTATTATAGCAACAATGACGAAACATAAAACATAGACCCAAGATATGAACTCATGGAAATTAATGTATCAGCTAGAGAAAATATTCAAATGAAAGCTGCATAGAACCACAGAGATTCTTAATAGGCCTTTTTCTGCACTACAGTTTTTCTTCCGATAAATGGAAATACAAAGAGTGAAGTAGGGATAACAGAACTTGAAGTCTTACATTCTGTCATAAAAAAATAAACGGTGTCCACCTAAAATTTCTAAGCAAAAATTAAGCACAGAACAACTCTCTCTTAACCTTCAGAACAGAAGATAATTTCAAAACTTCGATAAAATTAACTTGCATTGGCGAATTTCATTTATGCTTCTCCATAATTTACAGTGGCAGCTAATTTTGAAGTTCCCCTTCCACCTTATTTTTCTGACAATTTCCCCTTCCATCTTCTTTGTACCATAGGTCTATCTAAAAGTACCTTAACATCCTTACCCCATATCAACTAACTTCTACCCCAATGAATAAAGAAGCGAGTTTTGGACCTAAAATTAACTTGCATTTACTAATGACAAAATGTATAGAATTTTCTCCTCTGGGGTCATCTCAATTTGACCAAAAGGTGTCAGCTTTTCAGCATATGGACAACGGAAAATTCCTTCTTCAATACGAGCATTAACAGAAGGGTCATCTCGACACGAGCTTTTCTGCATCGAAAGACTAAGCTAAATATTTAATTAACTTTGGCCCTTTGTTGCCAAAACACCGACTTCACTACCTATACTTTACCATCGACATCAAAATACCTTGGATGCAGACCTCAATAACCTTCAAGAAACAAATCAGTCCTCTTTATCAAATAATAACATGTCCACCTCTTCATTTGAGATTATATCTCTTTTTAAGAAAATATTGATCTTTGAGAATTCTAGACACCTTCGCAAACCATATTAAATGCTTCAATGTCTCTCTTTCGCATCAAATTCTCGACCACATCACCCTCTTTCAATAATTGTAATGATTTCAATTTTCAGCTTTATCCGTGTGAACAGAGACCCTGTTGGAACTGCCATCTTTTGGCATTTGGCCATTGCAGCCGTAAAACTCCATCCCCAAATGAATCTCTGATGCTCCACTTAACTATGGCTGCTTCCTTCTAAAAATTAGAGGATTGGGCACTACAGTGATAATTGGCTGATTGTAATGATTTCAATTTACAGTGTACAGCATATACTTAGGACAATAAATGCCTCAGATTAAGCTGACCTGACTGATCATCACATTTCAAATTTGAAAAAGGTTGACAATCTCCAAAATTAGAACAATCGCGCACAAGAACCCCATAATTAAATACACTGGTTGTTTCACACTGTCCGTTGAAAAACTTGCTTAACAAAAATGGTTGCTTCAGAATTGGACCCTGGCTCTCTTTAACACCACTATTGTAATGGACAACATGACATGTTCCCTTCTTAAAGTTAAAGTGTGGACAGTGTAATTTTACACCATGTTCAGGATTTCTTTTCTATTATCGTTCTACATTCTTTTTTTTCTCACTACTAGAGTTTTACAAAACTAGAATTTATAGGTTTACTACAACATCTCATAACTTGTAGGCTTATTACTAAAGTTTGATAATGATAATTGATCGCCGAGTTTCTCTATTGACCAAATCGTTCATTGTGAAGTACTGAATTTTTCTTCACTCAGAAGCTATTGTAGAACAACAGTCAGAACTCAGAACATGTTAGGTCACTCATGTCTAGACGTTTCTTGCAATCAAATCATTAAAAGTACTACCTTTTGCATACCTTTTAAACAAAATTTAAGCACACATAATTTTCCCATCCGTTTTTTCAAAAAGATTTTTAAGTCATTCAAAAGTCAGTAAAATAATACTTCAGAATCCCTACAAATTAGCATCATCTCCAGATGCTGACCAAAGAGGAATAAACAATAAGCCCTTTCTTACACAATATTTTATGTCCCTCTCCCTTTCCTCTTTATCTCTCTTTTGCTTTTCTACCACATCATCCATAACTTTCTCACTTCTTTTAATTTTTCTTTTCTATCTCTCTTTCTTACACCACTCTCCACTACAGTTGTGAGAGGTTTCATAATTAAGGTAAAAAGGCTTGCAACTTCCAATTATTTACAATAAACAACTATTATAAAAACCCAACAAAAGAACATTTTTTTAAAAAGATCCATTACCTTAATTCAAACCAACCATCACAAACATAATATAATATCACTCTAAAACCTCCTATGAAACCCAAACACCACAACACAATTTATATCTAAAAAATCACATTTTTTTTGTTTCCAAATCGCTCTGTTCAATGCAGCACCGACACTTCATATTAACGATGTGTCCGGTGTTTAATACTATCTCCAACACCGACACGAAACAGGGGCATGTAGTTTCAATCACTTCCATTTTCTCAAAATATCACATGTCTCTACGTGTCAATGTCGTGTGTTAGTAGTTCGTAGATTTTATTTCTACTATTAAAGATTAATTCCTAAAAAAGAACGAATCTTAAACTAAAAATACACTTAAAAAATACAAATTGTTGTGATTACATACCTGAGGAAGAGAGTGATAAATATTGCTAACATGAGTAAGCAACCCAGCTTGATCAACAACAGCTTTCAACCAATCATCATCGCCATGACCGAGTGCATTAACAGCAATCCCACCACTACAATCCAAATACTCATTCCCTTCAACATCATACACTTTACAACCTTTCCCTTTCTCAAGCACAATCGGTGCTCTTGCATAAGTACCCACTATGTACTTCGCTTCTTCATCAATCACCTCTTTAGTCTTCTTCACACTGTTCTCCTCTACAATTGCATTTGGTGCTCCAACATCTACTCTAAGGGATGCGGTTGGTGGGACCATTGATCGAGGGTAGTGAAGATTTGGGGAAAAATGGTGGTTTTTGTTGAAATGGGTGAGTTTGTTGTTGGTGAATGATGAGGATTGGTATGTTGTGTTGTTTGCAGAAATGTGGTGGGTCGACATTCTTGTCTTTTTGGCTGCTGTGTGGGGAATTAGGGTTTATGTATGTATGATTGATTTATTTGATATATGTTTTGTTTTGATGATTTTGGACACGTGTGAAATCTAAGCTCGAATAAACTCTGCTTTACGCAATGGCATCACTCAACTTGGATCAGACCATCCCAACCTCAATTGATATATATATATATATTTTTTAAGAGGAAATGACAAAACCATTATAAATTCACACACATAAGTAGAGGTATCAAGGTTTGAACCCCGGTCATGGCATTCAACCTACAATTTTGACATTTTATCGGTTGAGGTAGGACTTCTGGATTAAAACTTGATATCTATCATGTTTATAGAAAGGTTACTTGGATCTTATAAGATTTAAAGTTTTTTATTTAAAATCCTCAATCTTAAACGGAAGTTACACTTTTTTAATAGTTAAAAATTGAAAACAATGATATGAAATTATTAATAATTGATTAATGTGTCATATCTATGAAATTTGTGTGAGATGTTGGTTTGAGGAATCAAGTGTTTTTTCTATCAAATTGATCCATTTAAGTTTCTTAAATTTTAAATAAATTGATCATTCTTTTTTGTGGTGGTCGGGGTTTGAACCCCGGACCTTGTATATATTATGCAAGGTCTCTACCAACTAAGTTAAGTTTACGAGGACAAATTGATCATTTAATATAAACAATGTTTGCACAATAAGATAAAAATATCAATATTCTTTGTTTTCTTTATCATCTTCATATTCATACGCATCATTGTTCAACGTTTTTCATTAAATCTAAGTCATGTTTGAGTTCGGGCACATACATTATAAGATATTAAACTATTCAATTTTTCATTTTTTATTTTTAGATATAGTTGATTGATCACCTCATAAATAACAATTCTATATGTCTCATGTTTAATGGCATAGTTGACCTTTGTCCTTTTAACATCTTTAATTATATATTGACAAAAATTATAAAATAAAGTTATTTTGAAATATTCATGGAACCATAAATCTAAAAATATCTAATTATCTACCGCGAAAGTAATTCTTGTGCGGACTGGTTTGCGAAGACGGGTACTAGAAACAATGTCGACTTCACAGTTTGTAGAAACCCCTACAGATTTAGGGGACCTTAGTTCTTCTTTCCTTTTTCCTTTGTAACAAAAAAAAATGTTCAGTGTCCCCGTGAGTATAATTCAGTTGGTAGGGATATGCATGGTCATATGTAGGGGTCGGAGTTCGAATGTCAGACACTCTACTTATTCACGTTAAAAAAGGTGAATTTTATCCACTATACTACTTGACCAAAAGAAATAAATGTTCAGTATGTTATACGAATAGTTCACATAAGTAATGTTATAAATATTCTTCTGTTTATTCTTTCTATGTCTTACTATTTTATATGAAATCCATTTTCAAAATATCATATTAATATACATTTCACACGATCAGAAAATAGACGTTAAAATAATATCAAAAGAAAATATCCATAAAAAGTAGTGCATCTCTAATTCATATTATCAAAATAGATCAATTATTATGGATCATACAAATTACTCAATGCTTACCCGTTGAGTCAATAAGTTGAATAACTTAACAATATTATCAACATAAATATTCTGATTCCGATCGAGTTAATGACTAATTCAAATTTCATTTAGCCGTGGCAAACACGGACAAGCTACAATTACATCTTAGCCTTTCAAATTTCAAACTCACCAATCATCAAATCAAAATGTTTCCTTGAAGTTAACGTCACAACACAAACAGTCCCCAACTTCTAAAAGGAATATCCTTTTATTAATTAATAATCATTAATTTCTCATCAATTTATATCATAATTTTACACACACACCCTCCCATGTTTGTTAAATGTACTTTCCTTTTTTGCTTTTTATGTCTCTATGGTGTGCTCTCCAATCATCATTACCGTAAACTCCTCCCACGCTCCTATTCTTTCTCAAGCACACAAATCAACACATCCATTTCAAAAGATAATAATAACAGAGACACAATCTCTAAACCCATAATCCATTTCATTTCCAACAAACACAATTCCTCCCCCTAATTTCACAAAAAAATAGAAACTCCTAACTTCAAAAAGATTCATTCAGCCCTTATCGCTTCGATTCGGTAATGTGATGCATCAGAAGAAATCGGAGGTCCAAATCGGAAAAGAAAGCGTAGGCGTCTCTTCCGATTTCAACCCAACACCACCAATTCAACACAACCACCAACAAACCTCTCAACGTCAACACCTTTGTCCACGTCATCACTCCATCGACATCTCCCCAACAGAAATCATCCCCCGTCCTTCTAACAAACCGCCATTCAAACCGCCGCAAAATACGGCCTTCCATCATCTCACCCTCTCCGCCTCCGCCGCCACCGCCTTTCGCATCATCCGCCGTCTCAAGAAGCACCGTTCCGTTCTTTTTATCTCTCTTCCTCTTCTCTACCTTTACCTCCACGCTTCACGTTCCTTCTT
>Ga0315913_1010603_pt1 | contig 10572 bp, 4 predicted proteins | sample MpolsnodulesMG_FD_207736 | JGI IMG/M metagenome (GOLD analysis project Ga0315913, IMG submission 207736) | Medicago polymorpha root nodule microbial communities from Los Angeles, California, United States - small nodules | ecosystem: Host-associated > Plants > Roots > Nodule | place: USA... | reverse complement strand
TAAGGATAATTATGACAATACAATAAAATTTTAAAAAGATTTGCTCCCTCCCCTCCCCTTCTACAAATTTAACTAAACACTTCAAATTAAAAATCTCCCCTCCCCTTCAAAACACTCGAAGCAAACTGACCCTAAACACCATCGAGCAAAAAAGAGTAATGTCGCAGGCATATACAATCGAGTGGATTAGACATTGCTGAACAGTTTAGAATTGAACTACCAAGTGTTTTTCCTCACTCTAGTTTCGGCGTCCCAGGTAGAAATCATGGATTTACATGTTTTGATCCTTTTGTTGTGAGTTCTTGCCGTTTGCCGCAACTCAACGACGAGGGTATTTATTTCTCATTATTCGATTGAATTTCATTTTCTATTTTTTTCCCCTAAATTGTTAAGACTCAAATGGTGGTTTACTCTACTTTCTAGGTTTTCCCCCAAATTTGGTTGTTCTTGAAAACACTCTTTTTTAATTCTTGTTCCATTTTTTGTGAGTTCTAACTCTAATTTATTCCATTCTCACGTGTTGTAGATTTGAACATCATGTAAACTCACACTATTTTAAGTGAAGACCTGTTTTTTCAACTCTGATTTTTAAAGGGTATCTCAGTGCTTTGCATCATTGTAGAATTTGGATATCTTTAAGTAAGAGAAAGAAAAAATGAATTATTTTCCGGAGGAGGTAATTGAACATGTTTTTGATTATGTGGTGTCACATAGTGACATAAACACTTTGTCTTTAGTATGCAAAAGTTGGTATAAAATAGAGAGATTTACAAGGCAAAGAGTTTTCATAAGGAATTGTTACTCTATTAGTCCTAAGAGGTTGGTCGAACGGTTTCATAATCTCAAATCTCTAACTTTGAAGGGAAAACCTCATTTTAATCACTTCACTTTGGTTCCTCGTGATTGGGGTGCTTTTGTTTATCCATGGATTCAAGCATTGGCCAAGGGCAAAGTTGGATTGGAGGAGCTTAGGTTAAAGAGAATGGTGGTATCGGATGAGAGCCTCGACCTACTTTCTCATTCTTTCGTGAATTTTAAGTCTTTAGTTCTTGTTAGATGTGAAGGGTTCACCACCGATGGTCTTGCTGTTGTAGCTTTAAATTGCAGGTCTATTAGAGAGCTAGACCTACAACAGAATGAAGTCGATGATCACAGCGGACTGTGGTTAAGTTGCTTTCCTGAAACCTGTACATCACTCGTCTCTCTTAATTTTGCTTGTCTTAAAGGAGAGATTGATTGGGGAACACTTGAGAGACTTGTGGCAAGATCTCCTAACCTCAAGAGTCTAAGGTTAAACCGTTGTTCTATGCCTGTTGAGGCACTTCCGCGGATACTAATGAAAGCGCCTCAATTAGTGGATTTTGGTATTGGGTCATTTTCTCACTATCTCACTTCAAATGATACGTATCAAATGCTTAAGACTGTGATTCTTGAGTGCAAGTCAATAAGTAGCTTGTCAGGGTTTTGGGATGTGCCTCCTTTTAGCCTTGCACTTATGCGTAACATTTGCTGTAACTTAACATCCTTGAACTTGAGCTATAAAGCCGACATTCAAGGTAGAGAGCTGATACAAATTATCAACTTATGCAGTAAGCTACAGTGCTTATGGATAACAGATTGCATTGGAGACAAAGGATTACGTGTTGTGGCTAGAACATGTAGAGATTTGCAAGAATTGAGGGTTTTTCCATCAGCTCCATTTGGAAATCAAGCAGCTGTTACAGAAAAAGGACTCCTATTTATATCAAAGGGATGTCAAAAGCTTCACACATTACACTACTTCATCAAAGGGATATCAAATGCTTAAGACTGCCATTCTTAAGTGCAAGTCAATAAGAAGTATGTCAGGGTTTTTGGACGTGCCTCCTTTTAGCCTTACGTTTATGCATAGAATTTGCTGGAACTTAACATCCTTGAACTTGAGCTATGTAGCCGGCATTCAGGGTAGAGAGCTGATACGAATTATCTACGCATGCGGTAAGCTACAATGCTTATGGATAATGGATTGCATTGGAGACAAAGGATTACATGTTGTGGCTAGAACATGTAGAGATTTGCAAGAATTAAGGGTTTTTCCATCAGCTCCATTCGGAAATCAAGCAGCTGTTACAGAAAAGGGCTCGTATTTATATCAACGAGATGTCGTAAGCTTCACACATTACACTACTTCTGCCACTAGATGACAAATGCTGCTCTCATGACAGTAGCCAGGAACTGCCCAAATTTTACCCGATTCAGGTTATGTATCCCAGATGCAACAAAACCTGACCCCGATACAATGCAGCCACTGGATGAAGGTTTCAGAGCGATCGTGCAGTCATGCAAACAACTGAGGCGGCTATCACTTGCAGGTCAGTTGACCAACCAGGTCTTCCTTTACATTGGAATGTATGCCGAGCAGCTTGAAATGTTGTCTATTGCATTTGCTGGTGAGAGTGACATGGGATTGCTCTATGTATTGAATGGATGCAAAAAGCTTCGTAAGCTCAAGATAAGAGACTGTCCTTTTGGCGACACAGCACTTCTGACCAACATAGGGAAGTATGAAACAATGCAATCCCTTTGGATGTCGTCGTGCGAGGTGACCGTAGGAGCATGCAAGACATTGACTAAGAAGATGCCGATGTTAAATGTGGAGATATTCAATGAAAGTGAACAAGCAGATTGTTATATGGAAGATGATGGGCAGAGAGTAGAGAAGATGTATTTGTATCGTACAGTGGCTGGAAAAAGGGAGGATGCACCAGAATATGTAAGGACTCTGTAGGTGCCTTTAGGTTCAGTTTAATTGTTCTTGTTATTTAGTTGTTTGTACTTTGTTTAGGCTGACTGTTTAATACAAATTTAGACCCTCTGGATATGTAGTGGTTTGTTGTTTCCATGCACTTTGCCAGTTTTAACTTTTAATATATAACATTAGATGCCACTTCACTTCATTAAAAATATATATTTTTGGACAGATTCATTAAAAAAACTGAATATTAAAGAATTTAGAAGACAATAAAAAAAAATATAAGTAAAGATGTAGTATGTCATAAAATATAGATGATTAAATTAATGACAGGATTGATAAAGATTATATACTGCCTGTGATGTGAGTACCAATTTGGGCTAAGTTCATCTTGTAATCATTCAAGATCAAAATTTTCTCCCATTCCTTCTTTTAATACTAAAACACAAAATGACAATAATAAAAGTCCTGCTAGCATCCCAAGTCCCAACAGATAATCAAATAACCAGCTTTCTGAGGGAGTAAGAAAATCAAACCTACTTTGCTGCAAGGGAAAATGAAAACTTCATGATAATGTTTTTGTAGAATGAAAAATAATAAAACTTTATGTAAATTTACATGGACAATAAGGTTAGCATATATACCTTGGGTGAAGGGGAGAATAATTTCCATTTTGATCTGCAAAGTGAAAGGACAGAAATTGTGAGGCAGGTATTTCTAAACTCACAGTAAGTAGAAACAATTTGAAAAGATGCATCTACATTCAATAAAACAATTATAAATCATCATGATGCTCATATCCAAAAGATTCCACTCTTGCTTGGAGAGAGATAAATCATCAATAGAGCCTTGTTGCCACATTGGAGACTCGGCGACTGTATGGTGAGGTGATGGTTCAGTGTTGGCTTTGTTTGGCGTTATTTTTGTCGGAGGTGTTTCTGTTTTGGCTGCCGTTTTGTCGCGGTTAGTGGCATTGTTTTTGGCAGTTTAGTTGGATGCTTTTTGTCCCTCTGTGCTGCTTTTAGGAGTTGGTTGTTGTGTTCCTTGCGGCTGTTGTTTCTTCATGAGTGTTGTTGTTTTTAGTAGCTTTGGTGAGGGTTGATTGGTTTTTATTTATATGGAATTGCTGTTTGTTTTTGGTTTCGTTGGTGTGATCTGTTCCTGCTGATAACATTTCTGGTGTTATTAGTAGTGTTTCAATAAAATTTTGCTATTTCTGCGTAAAAAAGTGTTACTGCGTGCGGTGGTATGCTTCCTAGTTTATAAAAAATTGTTGCAATGTTCCATGGTGGGAGAGGATCTGAATCTCAACGTTACAAGCAAAACTTCAAAAGATTAATTGAATCTAATTCAGTCTTAATATATTTATTTGCAAGAACTATGATCAAAATATTCAACCTTGAGTACTCTTTCATAAACCAACATTAGAGTAAGTTAAAAATTCCACATTCATACAGGAAGATAAAACAATGATAGTAAAATAAAAATTGAACCTTTCCCTGGAATAAAAACAAGACTACTTCCTTGGCTGAAATCCACATTCGTTGTCATGCACATAACACACAGTTCAGATCATCTATATTCCTCAAAAGAAAATAATCACTAGGTGGTTAAAGCATCTGTTTGGTTGTGCAGCAGGCAACTGCCACCAAGAGTTTATAGCTCTACCGACATGATGTTTAGAAACTTCAAGGTACAGCTTGTGATTTTTGTATTTTTGAAACACACATTGAGACTATCTAGAATTGGAGCCCTTCGTTTCTTTGGGGAATGTAGACTGTAGAGATCCTAATTCTTAGTTTTTGGCTATTGTTAAACATAAAATAAGATAAGACACAACATATTTTTAGGATCCTAGGAAACTTGTCAGCTGCTATATTTATTTTTGATACATACACCAGACCAAACTAGTTTATATGCATTTTCCCTTTATTGGCGTTACTAGTAACAGTTAATAACAAACTCTATTATATATGCATCGAATCATGAATGTACAACAATGGTATTGATGGAAGTGATTTTCAAAAAAATAAGAACTACTGTGCAAAATCACCCTTTCTGGATTTAAATTGAAACTTTAGTAATGCTCAAAATATGCTACCAAGCTGTTAAACAAACATGTGTAACATTTACCACATAGATAGGAACGTTAATTCACTAGTCAATGTCATATTAACAAAAGTCAAAGTTTGCCAAGTTGAGTGCTAACTGCTAAGTACACATGGTTGAAGAAGTCCTTGCCTTCTTTTCACATATAATATTTTTTATTATCTTAGATTCCTTCCAAACTAATAACAAACTTTTCTATGTATTATCAGTTTAGTGACGCTGCAACCAGAAAATTACTTCCTAATAGAAGTTGAAGATAGTACTAAGTTTCACATAATGACTACTTTTCTCTGTTACTTTATTCCCTCTTTTGCCTCTCAAGGTCACCAATAACGGCTAAAAGTAAGAAAAATTATCTTTCTTTGGTGCCAGTCTTTTGAGGCATGGTTCACAATCCTTACCTACCCTTGTAAACAAATATTTCAAATTCAAAACCTTTGAATTTAAAGCTAGCTTACCTATAAATTGAGGATAATCAATTATTATATCCTACATCCTCAACTAAAAAAACAATATCTAGAGGACAGGTTTAAATTCCTAAAGCTAGACACACATTTTTTATATATCTTTTTTTTTTTTTGTTAGATAGACGAAATGACAAAGCCATTATAAACTCACACACACATTTTCTATATATCTTCTACTGTTTCCATTTCTAAATGAGGCTCTTTCTATTTTATTATTTTACCTTTCACTTGTTCTTGATGCTGCGTACTCGTTAGTTTATGGGACAAGTGGTTTGGACCATTGTTTTAAAAACTAGATTTAACCAATTAATTGAATTGATAATCATCCAGTTCACGGTTTAATAATGTCTACGACAATAAGTCGAGAATCGATTTGTTGGAAGTATCAATAGAGTTTCTCATATTTTTTATTTTTTAAAAATAAGAAGAATGTAAATATGTTTGATATTATCAACCGCAAATACATCATCATGTTACTATTATAACAAAAAAAATCTACTTTTTAGATTTATTAAATAATGCATAATGCATGTATGTAGACTTTAACATAGACTACATACATCTTTTACTCAGTGAATTTAAAAAGTGGACTTTTGTTTATAATAGTGGCCAGAGATGTCTATATATATATATTTCTTCAATTATTTTTAAGGAATATTTTTCTTTATTTTTGAAAGTTCTTAACTGAAATTTACCATTGATTTTGATGATTTGATTTTCAATCTTATACTTGCTTGTGGACATTGGTAGAAAGAAACTAAAAATAAATACATGAAAAATTGGGTTTTACTGTCAAATACTTTTTTAGTTTTTCTTAATAAGTACTAGTGTAGTGACCCGTGCTGAACACGGGATACTCAATGATGACTTTCATATTTTGACATATATAACACTAATATGTAATTTGGTGAATAATAGTTAATATGAAAAAGATTTAAATCGTTTTTTTAAAACAAAAAAAGATTTGAATAGTTAATTGGATGAGTTTGTTGAGATATTAATGCAAAAATAAAATAAAATAAAAATTATATTTAGTTTGTTGAGATATATATGCAAAATAAAATAGGAGGGAATTTGAATTCATGAGATGATGCCACTTGTAAATTGTTCTAATAAAAATAACTTTGCTTTAATATATATATATATAGTAGAAGTGTCAAATATATTATTATATACAATTTTATGTAAATAATTCAGTTTTATATAATTAGACATCACAAAATTTGGTGCCAGTTTCTGCATAGGATGTAAATTTTATTACGGTTGACATTGATTTTGTAGATTTCTTTTTTTTTTTAGATTCGAACCCTAGACCTTATATATATATATATATATATATTATGTATTATTCCTACCAACTGAAGTAAGTTTACGGGGATCGATTTTATAGATAAATGACCTAGTGTGAAATTGATGATTTAAGGATAAAACTGATGTTAGAAGTTAAATCTGTTTAATTTTAAATTTTTTACACAAGTGTAAAACTGATGTTTTTTTAAGGGATGTGTAAAACTGAAGTTAGAAGTTAATTCTGTTTAATTTTATTTTTTTTACACAAGATTAAAAATAGGTGGAAAATATCCCTCTTTACAACATCTCTAATAAATTAACATCTCTAATAAATATCCCTCTGAAGTTAGAAGTTAGATGGTGCTTGAATACGAAGAAGTGTTGCTATAGCTTGCTACTATGCCAATCAATGGTTTGTATAAATTATGATTTAAATAAGGGAAATGTTAACCGGTGCCCACAACATTAGTTAAGAATGCTAAAAAAGAAAATTATATAGTAGTTATTGCATTAAAAACTATGTAATTAATATTAAAAAATTCAAAAATGTTTTCTTTTATGGTAATAATTTCCTTTTTTGATATCCTTAATCAATGCTCCTGGAGCACCGATTAGTATGACCCTTAAACAAAACTAACATTCATATAACAAGCTAAGAATGTGTAACTGTTTTAGGAATTGAATAAGACATGATTTCTTAGATTACAGGTTTTGAAACGTAATATTCCTTACAAAAAAGTTTAGAAACGTAATATAGAAGATACATGTCTTTTCTTAAAAATGTGTATTCATGTTCTAAAAATTTATTTTTTTAATAGAAATCATCCCTCAATTTGTTTTTTACTCCTTAATTTATGCTATTAAAACACAAATTAACATAACCAAAAAAATTTCTTTTAAAAAAAACATAATAAAATATTTTTTAAATTTTTAAACACTTAAATGTCTATTTATCAATCAACGTAAAGTATGGTTCTAAGTGAGCAACCAATCATTACAAACAGAAAATTAATTTATCAACGTATTGTACTGACCGGTGAAGTGTTTTGACAATTCAACTCACGAATCTAAAACGCTAAGACATTTCATCGACAATGACAAAAACTGAGTTAAGTTCGAGAAATTGAACAAGAAAAACAGTAGCAAACAATTGAATGCGGAGAGCAGCTTCTTCTTGGTATGAACAGCGCTGTGTTGGGTTTCTTGGATGGAGTTTAGGAATTAGGCTGCTTCACATTGTTTAGGGGTTAGTGATTGCCGTGTCTTTTAACCAAGAGGATATATATGCTTTTTTTTTTGTTACAATATATATATATATATATATATATATATATATGCTTTTAAAAACATATAGGCAATATATTTTTTTTGGTACATTAAATTTATTTCTTAACTAAATCTAAATAATTCATTTTTACACGGTATTTAATTTAATAGTTTAACTGAGTGACTGAATTTTATATTATCAAATTTTTAACTGAGTGATTGAATTTAGTCTCAATACAACTTAATTCGTAGCTATAAAAACGATGATATATAAAGATCTAAGTTCGAACTCAGAATCTCTATCTTTTGTGATTATAGTTACTAGGTTACTTAACCAAAATAAAGTAATCAAACTCAAATAGTCAAAGGGTTTCAATTTAAAACAATTTGTTGGTGACAACTCTTTTAAATTCCATATGAAATAATTATTAGCCAACATTCCTTCTATCACATACGAACTCTAAATTATTATTATATTTTTAATCAACGTGTATTCTCCTTAGTTGGGTGGTAAGAACTTGACTTTATAACTTTAATAGACATGGTTTAAATTTCATATGAGACAATTTAAAATATTGTTAGTGTCATTGTTATCAAAAATAATTTTCAAGTGTTTCCCAATATTTTAAAAAGAATCTATACATCCACGAAAACAAACTAACATTATATTTTTGTCTCTTGGATCCTTATAACCGTCTTTAGTTACTTTTTTTGTCATTTGCTAATTTAATCTATAATGTTTTTTAGGATGTGTTTGTAATTTCCATATTATATTTTATGCACTTTGATTTTCTAAATTTGTATAGATTGAATATTTTATGCTTTAATTTCTTTTTAAAAAACTATCCTTTTTTTAATATAACAAATATTTGACATTTTCAATAGTGTTTTTATAAAAGAAAATATTAACAAGTGTCTTTAGAAGATTTATTAAAAAGAAGATTTGTTAAAAAGTCTAAAGAAAAATTTGTTTTGGGATTGATCCATCCAACATTTGAACATTTAAAAAGTAATTTAAAATATGAACATCCACAACAAAGCCAAACTTTTTGATGAATATTTTCACCAAGCAAGTGAGAATGTGAGATGGCCTGGCCCCTATCCTGGTCGGTATCAAAAACGTGTAACATGTCTAATTTAAAACGTGTAAAACCATTGTGATTACGTACGGTACAATTTAGGAAGTCACAAGTCTCCGATTTTCGACGCAACTAATGCTGTTATTTTCTGTCATTTTTTGTCAAAATTAATCATTGTGATTACTACTTAACGAATATTTCTTGTCGTGAATAAATTAGCTGCAACCTCAAATTAGGATTCCAGCTTCAGTGCTAGTGTGCTACACAGTTCAAAAGTCTTCGTCTTTTTTATTTAATTCAATGCACGTTTTTATTTTCTTTGGTCGTTACCCATCTTAAATCTACATCACAATGTATTTTTTTATCAAATAGTTTAGTGATTAAAATTCACATCTTAACGTCAATAAGTAAATAATCTGAGGTTCAAATTCTGACTATTGATACTGCAATGTCTCTGCTAACTAAGTCAAGTTCATCGAAACACACCGCACATTTTGATATATGCTAATGAATTACTGTTGTCGTCAATTATCATATCACTAAAATTGCAACCACAAAAAATGAGTGCTCCATACGGTTGAAGAAAAGCATCCCTAGCTACTACAAAACAAGAGCACGCCAAGGCTCAATTTGAAAACAATTCTAATATGACAGACTTATTCGGTTCTTGCCCATCTTATCTTATATAAATAAGAAGAGGCTAATCAATTTGCATATACAAGAAATTATTTTTGAGAAGAGTGTAAGTTTCTCTGTATGGGGTCCTTTTTTACCTTTCACTTGTTCTTGTGGCTGCTGCTTGCTCATTTTACTTCCCACACTTTCTCATTATGCAACCTTCATGACACCTCTGCCTTGTTACATTTCAAAAACGCATTTTCTGTCAACACTTCATCTCAACCGGACGATTCAGACTTTGGTTGGTGTTCCTCTTTTTATTTCAAGACAGAATCTTGGAAAAACGGTACAGATTGTTGCAAGTGGGATGGTGTCACGTGCGACACCATGTCAGATCACGTGATCGGTTTGGACCTAAGTTCCAAAAATCTGAAAGGTGAATTACATCCCAATAGCACCATCTTTCAGCTTAAACACCTTCAAAAACTCAACCTGGCTTTTAATAGTTTTTCTGGGTCTTCAATGCCTATTGGTATTGGTGATTTAGTGAAACTCACACATCTAAATCTATCAAACAGTGACCTCGGTGGTGATATTTCCTTCACAATCTCTCATTTGTCAAAATTAGTATCACTTGATCTTAGCAATTCCTGGAACATGGAACAGAAACTCAAACTCAATCCATTCACATGGAAGAAACTCATTCATAATGCTACTAATTTAAGGGAGCTTTATCTAGATTATGTGGATATGTATTCAATCAGAGAGAGATCTTTGTCTATGCTAAAGAATTTGTCATCCTCTTTAGTTTCTCTTCGTCTAGCATCCACTGGGTTGCAAGGAAATTTGTCAAGTGACATCCTCTCTTTACCAAATCTTCAAAAATTAGATTTGTCATCTAATCAAAACCTTAGTGGTCAACTTCCAAAATCCAACTGGAGCACTCCTCTAAGGTACTTGAACCTCCGTTTCTCTGCTTTCTCAGGTGAAATTCCTTATTCCATAGGTCAGC
>Ga0315913_1010602_pt1 | contig 10573 bp, 12 predicted proteins | sample MpolsnodulesMG_FD_207736 | JGI IMG/M metagenome (GOLD analysis project Ga0315913, IMG submission 207736) | Medicago polymorpha root nodule microbial communities from Los Angeles, California, United States - small nodules | ecosystem: Host-associated > Plants > Roots > Nodule | place: USA... | reverse complement strand
GAGTGAGGGGCGATGGAGGAAGAAGAGAGAATGAAGAGGGATCTGTTTTGAGGTGAGAGAACAAGAGGGAGGAAATGAAGGAGAAAGTGAGGTTTCAGCCTTTTATAAGATTATGTCCAAACTTACCATTTTGCCCTTATTCTATTTCTTCCTTGACGTGTTCAACCGATACCGAAGTCTGTTTAGAATTTAACGGGATGTTAGAGGTCAAACAACACAAAAAATTTATCAGCCTTGTATTTTAATAAGAGAGAGAAATAAAATAATTAATAACAAATTAAGGAGTATCTCATATAGTGATAATCTCCTACTATCATCTTAATGTGCTCCCTTTTTATTATCGTTAACATAATATGACCCGTTAGATAAAATAATTATAACGTAAATGTCCGTCTTTTCGCTCGTGTGTATGTGTGTGTATATATATGTATATATAAATTGTTGTGGTTGTTGTTTCCATCTTATTGGTATTATTAGTACCGTAACATTGAACATGTTCTGTTAAATTGGTATTTTTATGTGACAACAAATATTGTGGTTTATCTGAGTGTTGTATAATTTCGGTATTTTGAATGATGTTAATTCAATGCATGTATAAATTTGATGCATATATGGTACGAATTTGATAATATTAAATTACAAGACACAAATGCGATGCATGGTATGGTATATATTTTATAATTTTTTTTTTTGTAATTCAATGCTTTTTGGTTTGTGTATTAGGCGCATTAGAAATTAGGACCTTTGGACATGTTTAAAACCCTCGAGCTAATTGGTGCGTAACTCGTGAACCACAACGATTGGGAGTTACGACCTGATGTTTTAGTACTAGAAGATATTAAACATTTTGAGGGGCATGTTAGCATATTTTGAGGGGCCTATAGAACAAACTTTACGACCTTAAATATGTCTATAAAAAAATTATAGCCTTTTCTATTTAAGAAAAAACCTAACCTAATCTAACATGGAGAAAAAACCAAGTTTGTAGACCCCTTTATAAGGGTTAGCCTATTTCCATCCTTAATCAAATTTTATTTAATTAATATCTTCGTATTTAATCCTTACCTATCCTAAATTTTACGTTGAATCTGAATTGTTGTGATTTTCTTATTAGATCAAAAGATATTGTTCGAAAACTAGCAAGATATAGTGGAAAGTTCGAAAGAATAAACACCTTGGTAAGAGGTAGTGTTGGTATGACTTAGAAATGTTCTACATTGGAAAGACATACTACCTAATAAGTGTTTATATATGTGGAGGGTGACCTCCACGGATGTGCCCTTGGGGTACCCACTTTGGCGAAAGGGAGGGACTTGAGCTTGGGCTTGGGTCAAAAATATATTTTTTGTCACTTGAAAATGTTAAATTAATTTTTATTAATTTAATCATTAATCCGAACACGTTTTTTGTAACAAATAAATTTAATACGATCCAATCCGATCCAACAGAGAATCCGGAAGGTTCCGGATATATCACACACACGAAAACATACGCAGTTTGCTTTTAAAGATCAACCTAACTTAATCCTTAAGTCACTCTGTTTTTGTTACGAACTCTCCCTATGAAAGGAGAGCTCGCCTCACTCATTCTTCACACCGAAATTCACAGTTGATGCTTCATGTGCTTTTCCTATCTTCTCCCTCATTCGACTTGTGTTGACGAGTCCTTTTTCCTTTCTTCTACTCCTTCAGTCCTTTCGGTTTCGAGTGGTCATCGAACCATATAGAATGTGTTATTTCTCAAACGATAACTTACAGTGCAGTACGTACTTGAACAGGTGAACTGTGCTATTTTATCCTGAAGGAGGCATGGTTTGTAACACCCTAAACCCTTAAAGCGATAAATCACGCAAATAATACAAATATGCAAAGGATTTATATGCTACTTCTTCTATAAGTTCAAACATGCATAATTAACTTTTCAAAACATCGCAACTGAATAATAATCTCAATAGTTCATCAATAACATACTACACATATCATCATCAATCAATAGTCTCAAAAATCCTCAATAGTCATAATAAAGGTAAACACCAAAGATCGACACCTAAGCACAACCCTAAAGACTAAGACGTAAAAAGCCGTACACGAGGTAGCTCCAAGCTATCATCAAGCAACTCACCAAAGAAAAGCAAACTACTCTTGCACACCGTCTACCCATTCATAAGAATAAGGCAGACGGTCAACCAAACAACCACTAGGGGTTAGTTCACATTTCATAATTAAAGTATAATCAAACACAAACATTCAAGGATTCATGCATAGCACATATACATACTCAACATTCCTAGAATACTTACTCCACATGAATATTATCTTCAATTCAATGCAAATCATATCATCCTACCTCAATCATAATGCATCAAGTATATTCATACTTTAAATCATCATCGAAAGGTCATCAATTATAATATCTATCAATATAAGAATTACTCACCTTATTCCTCATTTAGCCTAATCAACTCAACTAGTACAATTCATCATTTCAAAAGTATAAGCAATGAAATCATTGTCACTAGATAGATCATCAAATCACATACATATAATTCACATATCATTATTTTCGCCAAAATAAACATCATCAATTAAAATAACCACATCATCAAGTGCACAATTCACCAAGTTCACCAATGCACATAAATCACCAAGGTTCACCAAGCACATAATCAAATATGACATATTTAACAACTTCACCAAATGTATGCAATGCGTCTAGACACAACTCTATATGCATGTGGAACCAAACACCATCAAGGTCGTCAACTCAGGATACAACTGTATCATAAACACCATCGTTGAATACAACGTATTTTAATCACCTTTGTTGGATATAAATATTCTAATCACCGTCGTTGGATACAGAGTATCCTATTCACTGTCCTTGGATATAAATATCCTACTTATGAATGCATGAACATGTGACTCAATAATGCATACCTTCAAACAACACCTCACCGACATAAACACTGACATTTTCATACATGCAAGCACCATTAAATCACTGTCATTTTTGCATGTAGAATTCACCATCATTAAAAATCATCATCATAATCAACACCAAAACATAATCATATTTATCACCAAACATTCATTAAATAGTCATCACCAAAAAAAAAAAAAAAAAACTCCTTCACCTCATAATTCACAAATCATACTCAACAAGATTCATCACCAAATCATTAAATTAAAATCACCAAAGAATTATCATCAACAACTATCACTCGAAAGAAACAATAATATCTCAAAGTGACATTATGCATAAAAGATAGACAATTACCCACCTCATGACATCCACCATATTAAACACCCAATCATCATTGATTCATTCACATTCTATTATACTAGCATGAATTCAAAGTCTCCTACAAGTTATCCGACCATAAATCATTAATTTGACAAAGTTCGTCTATGTTTATAAAAACTAGCATTTTCGGATTATTCCACCAAAATCAAAGTAACCAAGTTCAATCATCTCAACCAAGTATATACCCAATTCACATATGAGTGCAGTAGCATATACATATACGTATCATATGCCAATTCTAGTTAATTCCAAAATTCACCTAATTTCGTCTCATTTTATCATTTAATGATAATCAACACAAGACCTCATTAGACCCTTTATACAATGTTATATCTTTTTTAAAAACACACCTTGATAGTCAGGATAAAGTCCATACACTTAGAAATAAGTTTGAAAGCAATTGGATTGAAGAAAAATGTATTTCGATTTCGCGTGTAAAATTCAAACAGTTAATCCAATTGCGATTCCGTTTTCGCCTATGCGTTCCTTACAATTAACTCTATAACATTCTACAGAAAATTCAAGTTTCCCCCCATCCCAAAACAGCTTACTCAAAATCACTTATAATTGCTTATTTTCCCAAAATCACTTAGACTAGCTTTTCATACAAAAATCCAAGTTTCTTCCCGAAACTTTTCGCAACCAAAACATATAACCAAAAACAAAAATTCATTCAACTTATCTCAACACCAACATTTCACCATTAATAACCCGTTTTCATCAAAACCTCTTAAAAACAACAACAACTTCACACCAAACATGAATAAACTCATGAAATCTTCAACACACATAGCATAACTCATCATCAACAATATAAGTCAACAACATTCAAAGAATAATTTCATGATTTCATTAACATTCAACAACAATAACTTCATTTTTACCAATTTAAGCAAAAATCATCAAAAATTACTTATCAACAACAATTACCAAGAGTTTTAAGAACATATCACATCAATTTCATGAAGTTTATCATACCCCTAAATTCACATGAATTAAGAGTACAAAATTCATCATCAAAAATCACAAAAGTCACAATTAACATAAAAGCCCTTAAACCCATAATTGAAAATAATAGATTATAGTTTAATTGTGAAAAGGCAACCATCCCCCTTACCTCTAGTTCGAAAAATCTTAACTATGGCTTCACTTTAGCTCCCCCAAGTCTCTAGTCTCTTCCTCCCTTCAAGCTTTCCTTCTCTCTAGCCCTTTCTCTATTCTTCTCCTCTTGTGATCCATTTTCTCTCTCTACCTCTCAAAATATTTTGTGAAGTGAAGGAATGAATGTAAAGACCTAATTTTCTCACAAGTGTTGTGTTTATATAGTCACCTCATAAATGGGCTAGGTTTCTAATTGTCTTAATGGGCTCAACATTCTTACCAACTAATTCAGCTAAGTTACTACTCACTTTAACTAACAAAATAACGAATAATAACTGTCTCTAAATAATTACCCAAACTCACTAGTAACTTAGTAAAAATAATTATTCCCACTTAAAACACCAAAATAACCCTCTAATAAAATGACTATTTTACCTTTTCACCAAATGACCAAAATACACCTGGGTCTAAAAATGACTAAAATACCCTTATAGGACAAGAGTCCACTAATCCCAAATAAAATACACACAAAGACAAATAAACACACACAAGCACATATAAACACACATAACAAATAATTAAATAATTCTAGCGAAAAATCAGGATGTTACACGGTAGTGCCGCAAAACATCTTCAAAAAAGCGACGTGGTCGTGACTCAACCCGGTAATAACTTCGGTGGTATTTTCGGTTATGTTAAAAGCTACTTTCCTGAACTCGAAAATCAACAATTTTAAGAAGTTTCTAAAAGGCTTAATAGCAGTTTTGGCCCCCTATGTTTCTAGAAGTTGCGATTTTGGCCTCCTAACTAAATAAAATACAAAACCGCCCCCTAAGTATTGCTCTTTTTGCAGTTTGTAGTTTTGGTCCCCTAGGCCAATTTTAACCAAATCAAAATTGACGTGGACGCCACTTGTGTATTTTTTATTTTTTTAATTATTAAAAAATAAAAAAAAATTAATTATAAAAAAACATTATAAAAAACATTTAAAAAAAAGAAAATAATTACACACGTGTCCACGTGTGCATTGACTTGGTCAAAATTGGCCTATGGGGCCCAAACTGCAAATAGGGCGATATTTAAGGGGCAATTTTGTATTTTATTTAGTTATGGGGCCAAAATCGTATCTTCTTGAAACATAGGGGGCCAAAACTGCTATTAAGCCTTTCTAAAAACACCATGACTATCGAAGAAATTACCGTGTCTGGAACAACAGTTGATTACAACAAACTGTTTAAGTTTACAAGTAGTCACTTCTAGCGTTGGCAAAAAAAAAAGTTATTTTTCTTAACCATGAAAAAGGTTGCCTACGTCTTGAAGGATGAAATACCTGTGATACCAGTGAGTTCGACTCCTAGCGGATCAGATAGTAACGGTAAGACTCCTATGGATATAGATACGTCTGATCCAACTTAGAAGGAGAAACATGTTGTTGAACATTATGAAAAGGTGAAAGTAGCCAATATAATTATTGCCCTTTGGAAAGATAATGATTATCTATGCAAAAACTTTATTTTGAATAGACTCGGAGATAATATGTACGATCTGTACCGAATCTATGATACTACTAAACATGTTTGGGATGCGCTCCAGAAAAAGTATGACACTGAAGAAGCTGGATCGAAAAATTTTGATATCAGCTGATACCTAAACTATAGGATGCCCAATGACAAATATGTGGAAGAACAATCTCATGAACTTCAGGAAATAGCTCACAAAATCTTTCTTGAAGCTATGCTATTACCCGAACAATTTCAAATTGTTATTGTTATTGATAAACTGCTCTTTGCCTGGAAGGACTTCAAAAATATCCTTAGGCATAAAACTATGTAGTTTTTTCTTGAAAGTCTGATTATTTGTCTTTGAATTGAAGGAGAGGTGAGGAAACAAGATCTAAATGAAGAGGTGTTAGTTGTCTCGAACAACAACATTAAATAGAAATTTGTAGTTGATGTTCTCAAGCCTAATGGCAAACAATTTAATAATTAGAACCACCCTACAATTAAGAATTCCAATCGGAATAAGAATGGGCACCCAAAAGGCCCTAAACCAGCAACCACCTAAGAATGATTCTGCGAAGCCGTTGAATTGCTACAATTGTGGTCAACTATGTCATATGGAACACAAGTGCAGGAACATATATACCAGTCTGGCTCAAGCTCACTTGACAATAACTGAGGAGCAGTCGTACACCGCTATGATAACTGAAATCAATACGGTTGGTAGATCTGATGGTTAGTGGATGGACACTGGCGCCTCTCGCCATGTTTGCTTTGACTGTGCCATGTTCAAGACCTACACTACTGCTGAAGATCAGAAGGTGCTGCAAGAGAATCTCACACCAGTGAAGTTGCTGGAATCAGAGACGTGGAGCTGAAGTTCACCTCTGGAAAGACTCTGATATTGAAGGAAGTGATGCACACTCCAAAAATTAGGAAGAATCTTGTTTCTGGTTTTCTTTTAAATAAGGCTGGGTTTGAACAAATTATAGGGGCTAATATGTACACCATTACTAAAAATGGTATTTTTATTGGGAAAAGGTACGCCATTGATGGCATGTTTAAGTTAAACATTGATATGAATAAAATTTATTCTTCTGCTTATATGTTGTGTGATTTTATTATTTGGCATGCACGACTCTGTCACGTAAACAAACGAGTCATTTCTAATATGAGCAGTTTAGGATTAATTCCAAAATTATCTTCTAATGCCTTTGAAAAATGCCAATTTTGTAGTCAAGCAAAAATAGAGAAACGGAACCGTTTGATTTAATACATTCTCATATATGTGAACTCGATGGTAACTTGACTAGAAACAGACAAAGATATTTTATCACATTTATTGATGACTGCTCCTACTACACTTACGTGTATCTAATCAAAAATAAAAGTGATGCACTTGATATGTTTAAAATATTTGTTAATGAAATTGAAAAGAATCAAGTGTTTTCGTAGTGACAGAGTCACTGAATATTTATCATACACATCCAATGAGTATTACAAAGATCTCGGAATAATTCATGAAACAATTGTGCCTTATTCTCCCGAAATGAACGGTAAAGCAGAAAGAAAAAAATAGAATCTTTACCGAATTAGTTGTTGTTATAATGCTTAATTCCGGTGCAACGCCTAATTGGTGGGACAAAATTTTATTGACTGTTAGCTACGTGTTAAACAGAGTACCAAAAACTAAGAACAAAGTTTCTCCCTATAAAATTTTGAGGAAAAGACAACCCAATTTGTCTTATATTCGAACTTGGGGCTGTTTAGCCTATGTTAGGATACCCAACCCCAAGAGAGTCAAACTAGCCAGTAGAGCCTACGAATGTGTATTCATTGGGCATGCCTTAAACAGTAAATCATATAGGTTTTATGACCTAAAAGCTAAGGTGATCATAGAATCAAATGACGCTTATTTCTATATTCACCTTTATATCAAGAGATAGTGGGGGCAATAATGGGTGCACAAATATGAACACTACACCTGATCACAATCTAGTAATCAGAGATAGTGATGAAAACATTCTACCAGATGTTATAGAATTCAAAAATGTAAGAAATCAAGAAATGCTAAAGAATATGGACCCGAATATGTGGCTTATTCATTAGAAGAGGATCCATCAACCCTCAAGGAAGCATTGTCTTCTTTGGATGCTACTTATGGCAAGAAGCCATAAATGATGAAATGGATTTTCTAGAGTCTAACGAAACCTGGAACTTGGTTGAACTGCCTCCAGGCTGCAAACCAATAGGTTGTAAATGGGTTTTGAAAAAGAAAACGAAACCTGAATGAACTGTTGATAAATAGAAGGTTCGCCTTGTAGCCAAAGGTTTCAGACAAAGAGAAAATATAGATTTTTTCGATACCTATTCACTAGTTACTCGAATCACATACATAAGGGTATTAATTTCCTAACTTAGCTGTACACGAAATGGATGTGAAAACTATTTTTTTGAATGGTTAATTGGAATAAGAAATCTATATGGAACAACCTGAAGGTTTTGTTATCCCTGGACAGGAAAACAAGGTCTATAAGTTAGACAAATCTTTGTATGGTTTAAAAGAAGCCCATAAGCAATGGCATGAAAAATTTGACAACTTAATGATTTCGAATGAGTTCAAAGTGAACGAAAGTGGCAAATGTATTTATTACATGTATGATAAAATCATTTGCACAATCATATGTTTCTATGTAGACGACTTGCTCATATTTGGTTCAAACATTCCTACCATAAATTCTGTGAAATCACTGTTAAGTAACAACTTTGATATGAAAGACCTAGGAGAAGCTGAAGTAATTCTTGGAATCAAAAATACTAGATCAGATAATGGAATCTCCTTGGACCAGTCTCACTACATTGAGAAGATCTTAAGGAAATATAACTATTTTGACTGTAAACCTGCAAGCACACCTTATGATCCAAGTGTAAAACTGTTTAAGAACACGAAAGATGGTGTTAGACAAACTGAATATGCGAGTATCATTGGTAGTCTCGGATATGCCACTGATTGTACTAACACGACATCGCCTATGTCGAGGGATTCTTATGCAGATTTACAAGTAGGCCAAGCGAGGAAAATTGTCATGCGATTGAGAGAGTCATGAGATACCTGAAAGGGACTATGATTTAAGGACTGCATTATCAAAGATATCCTGTTGTACTTGATGGGTACAGTGATGCAGATTGGAACACCTTGTTGGGTGATTCCAAAGCGACCAATGGCTATATATTTAGCATAGTTGGAGGAGCTGTTTCTTGGAAGTCTAAGAAGAAAACCATTATGAAATAGTCCACAATGGAATATACTACAAGAAAAACTGCAAATTGCGACACTTCATCTGCGACCCCTACCTTGTAACTGCCTCAAAATGTACATTTGCAACGGTTGTTGCGGCTGTTTGGAGCAACCGTCGCAGGATTTTTTTCCTAAACGAATTAAAAGGCGCGTTGCAATTTCATTTACGCTCTCTACCCAAAATTTCATTCCGCGCTTTCTCACTTTCCCCCAAAACCCCCAAATCTCAAACTCACTCACCACACTCACCACCAACTCACTCCTTCACCAGCTTGTCGCCGTTCACCAACTCACAGTCCTTTACCAGCTTGTCGTCGTTCGCCGTTCGCCGTTCACTCCTTCCTCTTCCTCGTTACGGCTTCACACACTCTCGGTCTCACACTCCCAACCTAGCCTACACAATCGATTCAGTTTCTTGTCACTCCCAAACCCTAACCTAGGTTTGAATCGATTCATATTCTTCTCTCACCCAATATTGCTCAGATTCCAACTTACTCGGTCCACAATCCATCACCGTTGATTTCATTGCTCTGAAAGGTTAGTGAATCAGCTTTTCTAAATTGATTTTATTTCTGCTAATTTATGATTTAAAATTTTAGGGTTTCTGATTTGGGTTTTTTGATTTATGTAATCCTCCACCTTTGCTTTAAATTTCATTTGATGCCAAGTTTTTGATTCAGCCTCTGAAAGTTTTTGATTCAGCCTCTGAAAGTTTTTGATTTGGGTTAAGTTTGTAATTCAAAGTATGCTCCTTCATACTATGTCATTCTACTCTTGACCAGTCTAAAAATGGATATTTCTAAAAGAAAATGGTCACATTTGCTTTGAACAAAATTTTGGAACCTGCTAATTTATTCAAGTCTATGTGGAATGTGGTGATATTAGACTAAAGAATATGAATGTCTAAACAGTTTTGAACTTATAGTTAAGAAATTATGTACACAATACAACATCCCCGCAATAAAACATGTATTAAGTGTACACCTTGACCATAAGTCACAGTTCGTCTTTTGAAGATTCTTGAGAGCATTGCTCATCCCAATAGTAGGGGAATTTCAGTCTCGCTGCACTGTGAGGCACAGACCAGTCATCATATATAAACCTAATGAAAAACCAAAAAATACATAATGATTAATGAGCAACTAAAAACAGGAGAAAACATGATTATGAGATAGCCCAGTGGCTGTGTCCTTTGGGAAAATGATGTTAGCGCAAGTTCAAATCCTTTGTTGCGTTTTGAAAATATAAATAGGAGAAAAGGCCAACTTACGAAAAGAAAGAAAAATATCGGTCCCACTGTCCCATAATATAAAATGTACATATTGTTAATGGTGCAGAATAGAAGACGTGCATTCCAGAGCAAAACTATTGA
>Ga0315913_1010601_pt1 | contig 10574 bp, 6 predicted proteins | sample MpolsnodulesMG_FD_207736 | JGI IMG/M metagenome (GOLD analysis project Ga0315913, IMG submission 207736) | Medicago polymorpha root nodule microbial communities from Los Angeles, California, United States - small nodules | ecosystem: Host-associated > Plants > Roots > Nodule | place: USA... | reverse complement strand
AATAAAATAGTCATATCAATCAATATATCACTTTAATAATTTTCTTTTTTTTCCTTCATGGGTGTGTGCCTAAATGTGAGGTGTTAGTCCTGTGATTAAGTAAGAGTTTCTCTTGACCATGTGAATTGGTTTAATAAGTCTAATTATTTCAAATCATGTTCTAATGTTTTATTAAAATTTTAATATATCAGTTTGTCACAACGAAGAGATAATGTGGTATATCTCCGTTCGTCCCAACAAAGAGATAATGTTGTATATCGTTGTATTAGTATATTAATAAGAGTCATAAGAAGTGTTAAGAATTCAAAAAGAAAATAATTGATTAATTTTATATAGAAAAAGTTGTTTTTAAAATTTTATATAAGAAACCTCCTAAAAAAAATATTAAAATCTTTTCAAATCTCATTATCCACCCTTATGATTGAAACTTCTTGTTTTGGTAAACCAGATAGTGGAAGAGACCCACACAATCTGATGTTGGGATAATTGTGGTAAAATACGTAGTTGCATCGTTCCCACTTTGACTTTTTAGATTCTAACTTCTAACTTGTAATATAAATAAATACCTTTGTTTCACTTTCACACTTACACATTCACTATTACAATGAAGTTTCGCGGCTTTTCATCTTCCCCTTTTCCATTATCTTCTTATTCTTCTAATCAAAATAATCCTTTTTCTAATTTACACTCTTTTGATATTAACACCCCTGCCAATACTACTACTGATACGGCTATCCATGATGATGATGATGGTGCTGAACGCTTCATTGGTCCTCCTCCTTCTCAAACTGAGGTTCATGATGCTCTATCTTCTCTTCAACGGTAAAAATATTTTGGTTTGTGTTTTTTAACCTTAAAATTGTCTGTTTTTTTTTTGTTGTGATTTTTATTGTTTAAGTGATATTGGTAATCATGGTATAAGGCCCTGTTTGGATAAACATCTTGTTTCCAGCTTATATCACAAGTGCTTATCATTATAAGCGCTTATGTATAAGCATACATAAGCTATTTTTATAGGAAGGATAAAATAGAGTTAAGTTTTTTTTGTTATGCTATAAGCTATTTTCATAAGTTATCTTGAAGAATTTATGAAAATAAGCAGCAAAAAGCTTATTATAAATGTCATAAGCTGTTTTTATAAGTTCTCCAAACAGACCCTAAATGGGGCTGCAGTATTTTGAATTTGATTAGCTGATGTTGGAATTTGAGGAGTCTAATTTTTAAAAAAAGAAAATTACTTTCATTGTGATGTCTTAGTGTAGTATTTTGAATTCAATTTGGCGAAGTTGGAATTTGAAGAGTCTAATTTTAAAATAATTTTTTTGATTCTGCCGTCTTAATTTGTGTTTTGAATTCGATGTGTTAAACTGTGAATATGAATAGTTCAATTTTCATCTAAAGTTTGCTCACTGCAATGTTGGAGTTTCTGTTTTGAATTTGATTTTCTGAAGTCGGGATGTGAGGAGTTTAATCTTCATTTAAAATTTGCTCGCTTAACGGGTTTGTGTTTTGTATTCAATTGCTGAAGTCTGAATGTGACGAGTTCAATTTTCATCTAAAGTTTTCTCAGTGTGTTTTGAATCAGTATGATCATACTGTTATTTGCATTTTAACCTATGTAGCTCTGACACTTCAGGTTGAAAGCATGTCTTAGTGCCCAACACAACACTGACACTTGTGGTTACATACAAATTACTTTATGTTTTCTCAAATTGTTATTGGTGTCTACGTGTTTGTGTCCTGTTCAGTGTTAAGTGTCTGTGTTTCGTAGATTTTCACTGGACCAACATCATCAAAATCTTAATCTGTGTATATTAATTGTTGTATCTTATTTTATTTTCATGTATGTGTCGTAATACATTCATATATGTCATGGACTATAACTACATGTCTACATCCATTTTGCAAGCATTTCAGTGCATAATCATGGCATCGTTGAGTTTATTGTTTTGCTAACCAAAAGTCTTATACGCCACATGAATCTATAATTAACCACCAATTTTCTTAATTGATGAGCTTAGCTATCAGGAATTCAGAATTAGAGATTTCTTTCAATTTTGTTATTCTCCAATAAGTAATACATCCAAAACAAATGTGGTTTTTTGCGGTTTCGGTTTGGGTTGGTTCGGTTTGCGGTTTTTCTATTGGATTGGTTCCGTTTTGAACACCCCTACTAATAACTAGTAGTAAAAATTTATTGGCGAAAAACAACAGCATGAATTCTGCCGTACCTCATTACGGAGATTAGGAATTTGTTTAGACAGAGATAAATAGATAGAGTTCTCTCATGCAAAATTTCATAGAACTTTTAAATATTCTCTTGTTTTTTTCAGCTATGTTCTCTCACAAGAATTTCTTGTTCTTTTAACTTCAAACAAAACTATTGTTTAGCAAATTTGGATATTGCATTTGAGATAAGTGATAAATATCAGCATAAGTGCAGGGTGTTAGGGCCTGCTTCACGTGCCGAGCTCCTTAGGGACAGGTATTTCAACAGACTAGAAATTGAGCTAGGCAGTCTTGGCCAAGTTTCTGAAGATGAGAATATAGACTGGCTAGAACCATCTTTGTTTCCATATAATCCGAAAATGCTACAAGAGGATGGATTTGATAGAGTTTATTATGCAATTCACTTATTGCAGACTGATCCATCTGTTCAGGTGCAGTCTATGGTCTCTGACTCTATTTTTATTATTAGTGTTTATAAAAGAAAATCACTTTACTTATCTTTAGTAGTTATATCTTTCGAATATTTGAATTTGGGAAGCACTTCATACTGGATCACTGTTGTTAAATAGCACAGCTATAGCGCTATTGCATAGCGGATTTTGAACAATTTGCTGAAGTTTTTCAGTATGCTATTAGTACAAAATATTGTCAAATAGCAGCTATAGTGGTGCTATAGCACTGTTATGCACAAACTTTGAACAGAACGCTATTTTCCGGGATCAGCAATTGACAACACTGTACTGGATTAAGTGCTTGTAATCACTAGAGTTAATATATTGTCTCATCTCCTTGCAAGGTCTTACAATTGTAAACCCCGCACAAAAAAGAAAAACGAAAGTTTCACAAAGTTGCTACTTATTTTTCTATAGATTTCTGAGAGGTAAAACTGTTTCTGTTTAATCATTTGATAAGTTCTGGTTCATAATGAATCTATGTAATAGCATTATTTTTTGTTAATTTTGTCGAAATATTAGCTTTTTAAAATGATAAACATTCCGTTGTTTCGGATTATGGGAAACAAATTTAATAACAATTGTTTTGAAGCAAAAAAAAAAAAAAATCTTCTTTGACATATATTGCTGATTGCAGTTATCTTTTCCTGTTTAGTAATGTAAAGTATACTGTGTTTGTGGAGAGGTTCTTAAGCTTTTGTTATATTAAAAAGAGGTAATTTAACCATGAGACTTACTGATTTCAGTCGTTATAGATATTTGTTAACTAAGGTCTTGTTGCTGCAGAGATTAGTAAAATCATTATCAACCGATGAAGCTGTTTGGGAGGCTGTTATGAATAATGAAGTTGTTCAGCAACTCAGGGGGTCAATATCTGCAGGTTGGTGTTTAAGTTTTCATTTTGTTTAATATTTGGATTTTATGTTGATAGCTTTGTTAAGGTGTGGTTCACTCTCACACTTCTTGAATAAGTGGTGATAGAACGTTTGATGAAATTGATTCCTTTTACTTTATTCAATTTTCGGTATATAAATTTGCACGAATGTGGGAAAATTGCGGAAAACATAGGTATGGAATTTTGCCATGGTGTTATCTGGGGAAGGTTTTTTCTCGAGTAAATAGATTAGCTTTATGGTTCAATTTCATTTGTAGTTTAGCATTGTTGATATTATAGAATTATGACCTACTGGCTGATGGACATAAACACTAATCTGGACATGTAATTTGCAGATCAAGAGCATGATCTTCAGAGTCTAGGTGAGATTGCTGATGATGACCCTGACAATACAACAAATGTTTTGATTTGGCTATTAAGTACTGCCAGAGCCAAACTCATCGAAGTAATCGAGAAAATTACCAAGATTGTGATCAAATTTTTTCAACATTCATTTAAAAAGACAATTGCACATACAAAAGATTCTCAACCCTTTATTGAGAAGCTGAGAGCTTCTTTCATGCTTTCGATCATGGTCTTGTTGATCGTGGTGGTGCATCGCATCCAAAGTTAGGCGCAACATAATTCGACTACATTACAACACAATTTTTTGGACTTTTGGGTTAGAGGAGTGCTATGAACACTCTATTTTACACATGCAGAACTTTCTAAATGTGATCTATGCTACTGGTACTTTTGTTTATTCTTATTCTTAATCAGAAATCTGAGTAAATTATCATATAGTTCTTGAATGCTACATTTTATTTTCTTGAACTTAATTGAAATGACTTTATTTGCTTGCAGTCAAAATCAATTTGGTTTTCTTTCCTCAAAATCAATGTGATGAATAATAATTTAGCGAAATTTGTCGCATATAATTTGTTCTCTTGTATTGGAGGTTAGAGATTTTCAAAGGTTCTCTTGTAGAGAAATCATATACAAATGCCTACAATTCAAGGACCATAAACATTGAAGCAAATGAAATATTATCAGACATTGGTCAACGATTTTAGTTCAACATAAAGAAAGCTAACTATTCCTACAGAGCAATTAACATAAACTTTTCCACTTGATATTCCATCAATGTCATACCAGTGTCATACCAGTTTTACAACCTAGTTTGTACTTCCAATCATCAGGATATCTCTAGTCAGATGTAATCACAGAAAATCCCTATTCACATAAGCCACATAGGTGTCTGTACTATACCCGTATGATGGCGATGAATCATGTGCTTAGCTTGAGTCTTTTACAGTCCAATGGATTCAAGATCAATGGCATCAATATCAGGAGTTACAACAGCCTTTGCGTCAAGTGTAACCTTCCCAACAACACTGTAGTTTTTCTTTGCAGTGTTAATTGCTACAACATCTTGATCAAGTATAGTTTTGGTACCTGGAGACACCTGTATGAGAAACAAAACTAATTTGTTATCAACTTCAGTAATCAAAGTTAAAAATGGTATAATAACCAAAATATGGGATAACTTTTTTGGGATCTTCAATTCATTGTTGCATATTTTACAATTAGATTCAATAACAGTTAAACTAACTTGGTACTTCATTTAGTAAATATATGATAAATGAGGTGGCTTATTGTCAATTTTGAAACATGGATAGAACTTACATCATACAGGGTTTCTCCTATTTTTAATTTGACTGCTCCACTCTTATACACCTGCATTTTGCCCATATATCCACTCGGAAGCTCCAACAAGTTACTCGCTTTTTTCGCCTTTGCCGATACTTTCGAGGTACCAATTTTCTCCTTCCCTTTACTGTTCACTGGCTTGACACAAGGCAGAACAGTAGGAAGCTTAAAGAAAATCAACTGTGGTTGCTCACTTTTGTCCTGAAGAAAAATTTCCTATGTATTATTATATCGAAATTTCAGCTGCATAATGATAGTAGGATTAGTTTAATATTATGTCATTGACTAACCAAGAGCCCAAGTTCTTCTGCGGAATTAAGATTATCACCATCATATTTCACATCAGTAGCAGCCTCCCCAAATTCTATCTTATCAAGAAATTCTACCATATTAAAATTCAACACATAACTGTTAGTGGCAAAACCAAATATTATATGAAACTGGCTATTGCTAATATACATCCTTAGAAAAAAAGTGTTAGAAACAATCACTCTAGCACACTTTTTCCGACATTCTCTATTCTATTTGGTGAAACTCGAATATGTCCTGCCATTTTGGGAATGGGTCCCACATAAAGTGGCGGGACTTGCATGAAATTCATCCAATAGGAGATAGTTTGACGGAAAGAGCATGTTAGATTGTGCAATGCTAGCACTTTACATATTCTTAAAGGCTTAATTTGTGTAGTTCATCAAACCTGGATCTCCAGAATTGGGCTTCCTTAGAGGAAGAGTAGTAGGATAGTTTGTGTCAGGATCCTGCAGTTAAATCAAAGGTTCAGATGCTTATATGGATGAGAAAGATGCAGAAAGAAAGCGAATATGTGAGTGATGAGAATTTCTCACCCATGGTTCCTTGTAGTCTTCGTCATCAGTGGTATCATCCATAACATCTATCACAGAAGTATAACTCTGATAGTCCATAGCAGTTGAAGAATGTATTGAACCATATTTATCATCAGCAGAAAATTTGGATTCTGAGCCACTGCTTTCACCGTTACCACTGCCAAATGATCTCAGTGAAAGTGATGAATCTCTAGGAAATGCATCCCGCGCACTGGCTGCAAGTTTTAAACACCAAAAGGAAAAAGTGTTTTAGAATGTGATGATAATTTATCATTGTGAGCAAAGCAGGCCACATAGAATCAAGTAGTCATGGAATCTAAGATATTCTCATGCTAGTCAAAGTACTTTTTTTCCATGGTAAAATGATTTTTGCTAATATCTAAATAAAAAAATGAAACTTTGTAAAGAAAATGGAACATTCAAATATGCATTTGAAAGTACGCAATTTTCTCTTATTCCAAAATATTATCTTTCTTTCCCAACATCACAAACTATGAAATAGAGTGATTATTAATGTTATGCAATGTCTTTTGACATTTAAAGTGGTAAAAACAGATGACAAACAATGTTTTACAAATGTAAGGAGAATTTACATTGTTTTGCAACTTTAGGCTGGCGTTTTCCAACCCTCTCCTGCAATATATAGATAAAACAAATGGTGTTAATATAAAGAAAGAAAAAACATCATTAGCATATCTTTATCAACAGAATAATTGCTACCTTTTGATATATTTTAGTAGCTTGGATATATAATACTATGATAGCGTTTGGTAGGACAGGTTAGAATTAGAACAGAACATGTCACATGTGGTATGTCTGATACATTACAAAAATAGAATATAATAACAAGATACAGAGATCATTTATTAGACAAAGTCAAATTACACTCTTTTTAGTGGATGAAGACGTTTAATATTTCTATTCGGCCTAATTTTCATATGTGGTGGTCAAGCCTTTTTGTTTGTTTGGGCATTGGCTAAACCATATTTTTTCTTTTTTCTTTGACTTTGTAATTGTATACTTAGCATTCTCTAAGCATACCTTGTGCTTGAGAATTCTCTGGCGTTTCTAATATATTACATTTTTGTTTGGTCAAAAAAATAACAAGATATAGAGTTAAAATAAGTGATTTGCACACTGTACAAATATATTCGAAAAGAAAAAAAACCCTACACAATGTAGCTTCTAAAAAATCACGGTGTAATAGCTTCAAACTCACCGTGGTTGTTGTCTACTGCTCAATCAAACACACCAATAAGTGAAATCGAAATCGCGAATACATTTTTAGGGGATATTCACTAAACCTATTGTAGTGAGTTATATCATATTCACTAAACTAATAGTTTTTAACATGTGAAGTTAGATTACTGATACTAAAAATTTATAACCTGAGAAAGTCAGTGAGATAATGAAAAACCAAACACCTACTATAACATTTTCTATCAACTATGTGAATAAATGCCTCTTTCAAAACCTATCATGGTTTTGCTATTGATTAAATTTTCGGACTAAAATTACTTAAAAGAAAATGCTAACTAAAATTACTTAAAAATTTGTTTAAAAGAAACAGCCACCACAAATAGGTAAAAATAATTAGTCCTAGATTACTTTTAATGAAAAACCTCTTTTTTTTTTACAAAACAACGTACAAACTTGAAAGAAAAAAAAACAATGTACAAACTTGACATAAGAAATTTATGGAAGTTTTATCCTTAAAAATTTTCAATTACCTGATTACAAATCCAAAGCGAAATCTTTATATCTTGGTTATAAATTAGTTACTAGATTAACTTTTTATACCAACACACATCCAATTTTTACCATATAAAAAAAAATTCTCCTAAATTAACCAAGAATAAAACTAAAATAAATAAAAAAAAGTAGCATAACAAAAACCCAAGAAACACAAATTTATATTAAAAAAATAGCGTCCACAATAAAATAATTTGTACATTTTTTTTTTCAAATTATATATTTATGTTGAGTATTGATTCATAAAAAGATCTCCGATTTTTATTGAACACTTTTCGAAATGATATAATTTAGTTCATTTCACTGCAATTTATTCTTATTCTTTCTGACAAGCGAAACACGAATTAAGATATAATTAACTTAAATTAATCATAAATTAACATTTAATTAACAACAAAAAATAGTAATAATTAGAGACTTACCAATAAGCTACGTACACGAACTTCAGAATTCTTCTGTTCATCTTCAACACCAGCTTCACTGTAACAAAACAAAAAAATCACTTTTCAACAACAAAAAACTGAATATTTCAAAAATCTAAATGATATTTATGTGTTTTTGACTTACATTTTCGTTGTTTGAGATTTGGGTTTTCCCTTTGGAATAAACTTGAGCTGTGAAGAAAATAAAAACAAAAAATCGATTTTAAAAGAAAAGCACTTTTTAGAGAAAGTAATTTTGGGATTTTGAGTTTGTTTAGTACCTTTCGTGGAATTCTGGTTGGATCTTTCTTATCCATGGCTTTGCTGAAGAACACGATGAAGAAGAAATGCAAAAGCTGAAGAAAAAAAAATGAAAAAAAAAAACGAATTTGTGAGATTCGAACTCGCGACCTGGAAAATGAAATTGGGGGCGTTTACCAATTGGCTTATAATGAATACTTGTCTAGGGTTTCGAGTTAAATGTATATAAAGCTAACACGAGTTAGAGAATTACAATATAAATGAATTAGAAATGTCCATGGCTTATAATGAAATTGTTATTATGCTCTTAATTTACCAAATAAAAGCTTAAAATATGACATTGTCAAATGTAACTTAATAGTTGATGAACTCTTAAAAATTTTAACACATAAGAAAGATAATTTAATTTTCATACAATCTTTATAAAGTTTTACTTTGTCGGTAAATCACAACCACTCATGTGTGTGATTTTTAAAATACTTATGATTAAAGTCAAATATTTTTAATATATTTTGTCCAATATATACATTGTTGAAGGAAATGAGTTTTGTGTGTTAAGGCGCAAAATATGAGAGGGTGGGCATGGCAGAAATGCAGAAGAGAGAAAGAACATAGTGAGAGAATGAAGGTGGAAAAAATAGGTTTCAAATTTCAAATTTTGATGATTATTTTTTTCAATTTCCTCCCTATGTAAATTTGCGCTTTTGGTTTTAGTCCCTTTACTCGCCAATTGCCAACTCATCAAGTGCCACATATTGGCCAGTTATTCAGTAATTCATTTTTTTTATGGAAACAGACGACGGGGGTGTCAATGTCAAAAAGTTAAATAAATACAAGGGTTGTTGCGCAACAAAAAAAGATATAGGGACTAAAACAAAAAACGTGCGAACTTACAGAGACCTTTTTCCTTATTTAAGCCTGATTTATTTATATAAATTAGAATTTTTAAGTTGTGCTGGTTACAACTTTTTTTTGAGTGAATTTCTTCGTAGTTGGGAACTTAGAAAGAAAAAAGTTACAATTGTTTCAAATAAGATACGAGTTAGAATAACCTCCATTAATTATTTTTTTATAGATGCTTTCGTTTTACATTATGATAAACATTATTATATAGGTTTTATTTTTCAATAAAAAAACCCCAAAAAAATTAATTTTCAAAATTATTGAATATCAAAAAAAAATTTCTTTCTTTTTATTTTATAATAAGTAACAAACAACGATGAAAGATATCACAATTTTTCTCTTTCAAATTTACCTTTTACTTTAATTATTATTTTTAATAAACGTGTCTATATTTTCTCAATCAAATTACTATTTTTGAAAAAAAATTACAATTTATAAAATAATATTCTAACAAGTGTTTTTGTCAAAATAAAATTACTCTAGTAAATTTTGGTGTATGATTTGCTTGATTTGACTCATTCTTAAATTGGTTGCGGGTCATTTTCAACTAAGATTTGAATATTTATAAGTCTAAACATTATCGATAACTATTTTTTTAATAATAACGAAAATATTTTATAAACACACTCGATATTAACATTGTATATGTGAATATATGGTTTTCGTTTTTATATTGTTTTCTATATCTTTAAACTCTGATGTCAACACAATCATATTTTTATACGTTATTAATTTTTATGTGTCTAAATAACACAATTCGTATAGTAACGAGCCTATCTAAATTTAGCGTAATATTTTTTCAATTTAATTTTTTTTTTGAACAAGCAAAAATGTAATTATATTAACACTGCAATAGTAATCTCTTCAGCACAAGGTGTGCCGAACAGATCACTAGAAAAGAAGCAGTTCACAAAACATACAAAGAGAATAGTAATCTCCCCAGCACAAGGTGTGCCGAACAGACCACTAGAAAAGAAGCAATTCACAAAACATACAAAGAGAATCTATCTAATGCCGAAACACAACAGAGGAGTAGACCACCACAAAGAGTGTTATTTTACTTTGTCTAAAAATTGTACTAAAGAGCATTCTTTCTGTTTAAATAATCTAGCATTTCTTTTATTCC
>Ga0315913_1010599_pt1 | contig 10575 bp, 5 predicted proteins | sample MpolsnodulesMG_FD_207736 | JGI IMG/M metagenome (GOLD analysis project Ga0315913, IMG submission 207736) | Medicago polymorpha root nodule microbial communities from Los Angeles, California, United States - small nodules | ecosystem: Host-associated > Plants > Roots > Nodule | place: USA... | reverse complement strand
ACAATCAATCATTTTTGCAAAGAAACTAGACAATTTATAATTTGTGACATTAAAAACTAAACATTTTAAAAGGTCTTTTAACTTTAAAATAGACCAAATGTTTGAAGACCATCATCACACAAGAGCAGCACAAAACACAACAAAGTTACGTAGAAATAAACTACAATAGTTCAACATCGTATAAAAAACCCATAACTTATATTTCAATTGGGACAGCAAAAACGCAAACCACAAACATGAGTAACTATTGGAATAGGCTAATAAAACACAAACCACAACATACACCCATTTGGAACAGCAAAAACGCACAAAACCCACAATATTTCAACATCATACATGAATCCAGGTCTAGGTAGTTAAGCACACTAAAAACCCTAATAAATAAAACAAAATAAACACTGAAATTGAACCAAGAATCAGGTACAAGTTTATGGGAACATGGTTAATTTGTTGAAGAGAACACATATTATAATAAAGAGGGTGAATGATAATACCTTGAAAAGCTTGAGAAATAAAAAAAAAACTGAGAATCCTCAAATCTGAAGAGAAGAAAACCTTGAAGAGCTTGAGAACGTGATTGAAGATCTTGAGAACGTTTTTGAAAGAAATTGATTGAAGAACTTGAGAAATTGACTATGAAATTGATTTTAGGGTTATGAAAGAGGGAAAGTGGTTATGAGAGCAAAGCAGACACACACAAGGGAAATTCCAAGTGGAGAAGCGGGATATGAAATTTTCCAAATTAAAACCCTAAAATATTATCCGTCCAAAATCCGTCTCAATATTTCCCACGGTTTTGGGACGGATTTGGGTTTTTAAGGAAATCCGTGCGAAATTTGTGGGAAAAAACCCTGTTTAAACATGTCATAATAATTTCACACGGTTTTGGGACGGATTTGGGACGAAAATTTCGCTCCGTTAAATCTGTCCCAAATCCGTCCGAAAAAATCAGACAAAAACGTATCCGTCCGAAAATTCCGTCCAAAAACACAGTTTTTTTAATAGTGGAGCTTGTTAGACATTAATCAATTAACCATCTAATAACAAATGTTAACCAACAAACTAAACTTTAACCAACTCCATATTTCAAACAATAACTAACTCCATATTTCAAACAAGGTGGAAGAGAATGAAAGTGTCCATCTTGGATGGAGAGGCAATGGCCCTGGTGGGGGCAATAGGGTTTGTTAGCAGCAAAGGATGGCACAATGACATTTTTTAGTCGGATTCATGTACTCTTGTTCTCTATTGTCTTAGTGTAGCAGAGTTTCTGAATTTTATATGCTACTTTCGGTTATTAGGAACCAACTATCCATACATTCTAACTTCGAGGTGAAGTTTATTTGGCGACAAGCGAACATGGTTGCTCACTCTTTAACTAGGACAGCCGGTTCATGGCTAGTCACCATGTTTTTGAGATTTCTCCTTTTTGTATTGAACATTTCCTTATTAATGAGGCAAAGGCTACGGTAGGCGACCTCTTTAGGTCTCCTACCGCAGGAGACTTGACTTTTTTTTTATTTTTTTAAATAGATGTTAACCATTGGATATTTTTGAAAACTTTTGAAGACTATGATATTTATTATACTCTCTCAACACTAGATACTTTTTACACTATTCCATCATCCTTCTCTCGTCCCCTCCATGTCTTTGTTTACTTCCATTAATTCTATTGCTGCTAGTATATTATATAATTCATTTACCATTGTTCCGATTCCCTTATTTTATATCGTCGACTGCCGTGCCACCTTCATTCATATTGCTGCGCCTGTTTTACGTTAATTACAATTCTTCATTCATATTGCTTCCTTCATGTTGCTGGTGCCGTGAGCCTTCATGTTGCTGGTTAATTCAATTTCATTGATAGAAGTCCAATTCTTCCGTGCCAGTTTCATCATATTGGTGGGTCTTCTTTCTTATTAATTAAAGTTGCATCATTAACATGTTTTAAATTCCTTAAAGAAAGATTGGTGATTGAATTTAGATCTGGATTTTTAAGAACATATTGGTGAAGATGAAAGAACATTGGATTTGGGAAGAACACATGAAGATAATTTTGGATGAAATTAATTAGGAAGAATATGAAGTATATAATTTGATGATGACAGAGAATACGGTGGTGGGAACGGAGGATGTCATCGGCGGCGACGACGGAAGAGATGAGGACGGAAAGAGGAATAAAATGGTTTTATCCTGAGGTAGAAGAAAGTGGGAAAAAATTCAATGTGGAGGGAATACAGTAAGACCAGTGTTCTTCAACAATCCAACGGGTACCCATGTTATTTTTGTTGTAAAAAAAAAATCAGTCTTTTGTATTGTCACCTACCGTAGGAGACCTATTTAATTCTCCTACCAGAAACGGCACCTATTAATTAATGATATGAGTTAATTTTCCTTTTGTAAAAAAAAAAAAAAACTAACTCCATGTTTATAATATTGACGTTGGTGGTTTCACAAAAAAAATGTATTTTAACAAAAAAAAGAAAGAAAAGTTTTTTTTCCAATGGCAGACATATTGTAAAAATAAAAAGAAAAGTGTAGTATAAAACATTTCCAATTACCCCATCCAAACACACTCAGAGTTACAAAAATGATGGAATTTTACTTTCACTTCTTGTTAACAATACACAGTTCATTGAAAAATTGCATAGCCAGAAAATTAGATGATAATTCCCCTTTGAGGAAGGTGGAAAAAAGTTTAAGTAGAAAAAGTTTAGTACAACATGGTTGAATAGAAGAAAATCATTACCCTAGACTAGTTAGAGCATCCCAAAGTATATCAATCAACTCATGATTTTTCCAAAAGGAAGCGTAGGACTAGGTTTATTAAATAGAATATATTGTTTTCTTTATACTATATCCAATAATGACAATATTTGATCATAGAATTTTCCGAGAAAAAATTAATAGAAGAAAAAAGCAAAACAATCTCAATTCTATATTGCATTAATCAAGACACGAAAGACTATAATACATGGCTTTCAAAGTTCAAAATTAATAACCCTAAAAAAAAGTTCAAAATTAATAAAAGAATTTTCTATTTCTTATTGCCAATAAAAACTTAAATAGCATTATAGAAACATAAAAATATTGTACCAAAAAAAAAAAAACATAAAAATAAAAGGCTTGCAAGCATCAATAGTTATTAATGAACAAAATTCCATCAAGCCATTGCTATATTTTGCATTTTCATTTGTTTATTGAATTTAGTAGGTTGAGAATATTAAGCTTGTTGATGAACACAATGCTATAGAAGCCGGAGTTTGAGGTAGAATTGGATAAAAAGGAAGATCCTTTGAAGATAGAGGTTGTGACAATCTATGCTTGCAGTCGCAATGAAAGTGTTTGAAGCCGAAATGCAGGACAACCAGGTAGAACAGAAAGAAAAAAACTTGGTTGAGAGGATGAATTTATTTTGAGTAGAAAAAGACACAACTATTTTATTGATTATACGTATCTTAAATTCATTTTTCTTCAGATTTGTTGAAAATATATTATGAGAAGTTGTGTGCAACCAAAATATGGAAAAGTAAAAAATTAATGATAATATTTTTTTTTTTTGAGGGAGATAATATTTGATCTGTTTTCAAATGCAATATATTTTAGAGAAAAAGCATAACAACCACAAAGGTTATAAAGGAGTTAATCAAAAGACAGAAAGGAGATTAGAACTTATAAGAAAAAGGCACGCAATTGCAAATTTTCACATCGTTCTGCTTATAAAAAAGATACGAAATGATGGATATGCAATAACAGAATACAAATTGTACCGTTGACAAGAAATAATTTATTAAAAAGTAATATAATATTATTTGGTACAAAGTTCAACATCAAAATGTAATCAGACATTAAAAATACAAACCAAAAAACAGGAATCTCAACATCTTTGAATGGTTGGATACCTTTCTAAATTTGGACAGTTATAGATAACTACTTCTAGTGAAGATCCACATGATATACTCCCTTTGCACACGATTTTCAATTCTGATAAAAAATGCAAGGTTAATCTGGTCAACTTAGGAAGTGAAATGATGGATCTGTGATTGTCATCATTGTTGCTCACTGCAAATATCTCTTTCATTGAATCATAATCCTCTACGTCTATTATCTCCATATTTTGAAGTTGTTGAACTAACTGTGGTGTAAACAACTTCTCTATCAAATGGCATTGATAAATAGCAAATTGTTTTAGACAAGAGAAAATGCCAAATGGTGTCAAAGATTGTCTAACATCAAAAACATCTTTACAGAGAACTGTTAAACTTTTCAAACTTTCAAGTTTCAAAACTTCAAGGCTGTGAATCTTGGTGCAAAAGGAACAAGAACCTGATAAACAAAACAAGCTCTCTATTTGTTGGCAATCAGAAGTTCTAATTTTCCCCAAAGAAGAAGCAGTGTTATATGATAGAGCATCACATAAGCAAACCCAATGACTATTGTTCTTTATAAAGAGACATGTAATCTCTTTAGGAAGTATGTGGGAGAAATGATCACAATCTCCAAATTGTATACTCTTACTTTCAAGATCACCTGCACCAAATCTTTTCAAATAAACATTATGCCACCAGTCACCTAATGATGCAGTACATACATTTCCTAATATGAGATTGTATGTTTTGATGCGCTCAAAACTCATGTCAAGGTTTTTTTGCATGGATTGGTTGAAACATTTGTAGTCAAAGGCACCACTAAAACATTCAAGCATATTCATCCCTTGAACATCTTCAACCGTATTCACAGCATGCGTATCTCAGAGATCGAGGTATTGCAATTTAATCAAATTGGATGAAAAAGACCTTAATTCAAAATTCAAACTCATGTTTTTTGATAGATCAAGCCATTTCAAATTGGTTAGTTTTTCCAAGCCTAGTGGTACTTGCTCAATAGAAGTCACTGAAATGACCAGTCTTGACAATGCTTGTAGTTCTCCCAATGGAGGCACATGTATCAGTGAAGCACATCTTTTGAGCACTAAAGAAACAAGGGACCTCAACCCAGTCATCGAGTTCGGCAAAGATTCTAGTTCTTCATTATCGGATATATCAAGTATTGATAAACTATTCATATATTTGAAAAAACTCTCAGGAACATGACTAATGCACACTTTTTTTATAATCAAGGTGGACAACTTTGGACAATTAGGTGACATGCCCTTTGGGATTTGTTCTATATCACAATCCCACATATGAACCAACTCTAAATCAGCTGCCCATTCATGTGAGAGAGGTATCTTGCTCAATCCTTTACCCGATTTCACTATAGCATTCCTCTAACTCTCTTTCCAGATATAACATGCCATATTTCTCACCATGGGATGGGTGACTACTAAATAATAACCAAAGCTAATCAAAGAATGGGATTGAAGCTTATTCAATATGGTATTGCCATCAACAAATATTTCTTCCAAACACATACTCCCATTTATCTGCCCATGATCAACTAGCTTCATGATCAACTCATCTTTTTCAAAGTCATCCCAATCCCTATCCCAATTATAATCATCAATAGATAATAATGCACAATACAAAAAACAGTTTTGCAAGTTCTTTGCCATCAAATTATCATAGCTACACTTTAATACTTTGAAGACTTCTTCTTCCACCATTTGTCCCAGTTCCAATTTTTCATGTTTGTTGAGTCCATGTTTCCATTGATGAAAGTCATCAATCCTTTTCATAGTTCTAGCCATCACATTGATTGCAAGCGGTAAACCCTTATATATCTCTACAATACATCTTCCAATCCTTTCTATTTCATTTGGAAGTATCTTAGGTGTTCCATCATGTCCGAGTTTTAGCATAAACAACTCCCAATCTTCATGTGTGTTAAGAGGATACATTTGTAATATAGCATATGGCTGGCAATCCATCTGATGACATACATGTTTCAAACGAGTTGTTAGAATCACTTTAATGCCATTCACTTCTGGATGAATTCCCACCTTCTGCAAATCAATATATTTCCAAACATCATCCAAAATAAGAATTGATTTTCCCTTTTTCTCCATTGCTACAGACAAGCTGTCAGCTCTAACTCTTTCATCATCTTCATCAAGCTTCAAGCCTATTCTTTTTGCTATATCATGTTGTAGTTTTGAGATGCTATGATTGTGAGAAACAGTGACCCAAAACACATCCTTAAAAGTTACTTTCCTTTTTACTTCATTCTCCACAAGAGTTGCAAGTAATGTTTTTCCCACTCCTCCCATTCCACATATGCCAATAACAAACACTTTATCATCCTCTAGAAGTTTAGACACTCTCTTGATATTTAAGTCTAATCGTTTCCCAACAAATTCAGTCGACAAAATGATAGGTTTCTCTTTCTTGTGTCTTTTCAAATTTTCTATCAATTCACTTACATCAGAAGTGTCATTTAAGTTATTCATTTCATTTGCACTTTCTTTCATAACTTTTAAACCATCCAGCCAGACATCAACTCTTCGCTTGCGCTTTTTGCCACGAGACTCCAACGATTGCAGTTGTTTTGCAATGTCGTTTTCCTCACATTCTAAATCACTAACCAATTGTTTTAATTGATTAATCTGGCTTTCAGAAACGCCACTACCATGCACACCTGCTCCATCGTGTTTGTCATGTAAGAGTTCAGATTACTGGTCTTATATATGAGATAAAAAATTTAAAAAACTCAATGTAACTCTTTTCAAAAATAAAAAGGTAAACAATACCCCTTAAATTTGGTTGGGGTATGCCATGTCATGTATTTATTTTAATTTATTCAAAAATAAAAATAAAATTAAAATTTAAATGAGTTTTACATATGAGGCACTGATACCCAATCAAACTTCATATGCCTAAAAATTTATCAAATACAAAATCAATTGATTTAGGTTGTAAAACAAATTGTTTTAGGCTGAAATTGTAACGCCCGTATTAAAAGAGTCTGGAATATTTAACACGTACGTTATAAATGATACTGGATACATTAATCATACAATACGGAAAAAAACAACACGAGTGCAAGATCTAGATACATGAGTCATCTCCAGTCTTATGATACATTATTTAAGCGTAGCCAGTCTAGTGAAACAAGTACAATTAGTTTCATCATGATACATGTAGCTAAAATAACATAACAACTACTAGATAACATAGTATAGATCCGATAAGCACGATCAGTCCAAAGCCTTCTCCTTACCCTTGCCTCGAACAACCTGTGAACCTGAACAAAGAAGGAGTGGGATGAGACATAACACCTCAGTGAGTTCCACCTAAATCCTAGGCTAGAGGTGACTTCGGGGAAAAACCATGGTCACCTCGTGTCTACAATACAACCTGGCGGTTGATTATACGTGTGTGGGTTTGCTGGCCTAGACGGTCGTGCATACTAGAGTCCGTCATAGGGTTCTTCTAGACTTGTTGTATAGGTCTTGACTCATACTGTACGTGTCCTGGAGGTTAAGAGGAACCTAAGACCGCTATGCCAAGATACTCTAAACGTATCGAGGCCTAAACAACATACTCGGGACACGATCCTAAACCGGACGATCGGGGAATTCTAAATCGTCATCGGCATATCTTCATGTATCGCTCTACGTACATGAACCTGCATAAATCTGTACATGTCTAGCTGTATACTAATCATATTCATTATTATGTTAGCGGTTAGCGTTGAACAAACAATAACATCTGAGTTCATTTTACGGAATGCACTGGGTGGAGTAACCCCAGCCACATTCCACTGCTGACCGGCTAAATTCCCTATCTGAGGGCTAGAACCGGACTCCCTGGTTGTGTAGGTTCCCTATCTGAGGGCTGGCCTATCCAGACATAGTCTGGAGCTTATCTGAAGCCACAACGTATCTGATTATAGTTATCTAAACATAATAAAATACATATAGCTGATATGCCTACTGTCATAAGAATGTCTGATATGCTAACTGAGTCTATTTCTACATAGAATCTTATACTAACTCTCGGCGATCTACGTCGAGGCTCTACTGTTCTCCCCTTCTTAGGCTTGTTTCCTACCCGAAACGTGTTATACGAATATTATCGCACTCTCATGTGCCACTCGTCTTTGGGGGGTGCTAATGTTACCCATGCCTCTATGCGTAATACCTCGACGTATGATGCATATTAGTTTCTTGACATTTGAGGGTTTGTTTAAGTTACATAAGTGTGCGAAGACCGGCCTCGACCGGCATTCTGGACCACGAGAACAGTTTTTAAAAGATGCTGTAAAAGTGTTGGTCGCTTAAGCGACCCTCTAAGCGAGCAGTTCGCTTACCAGTTCGCTTAAGCGAACGCGTGAGCGAACGGAGCTGTCCTCTCGGCGTTTTGTACGCTTAAGCGAACCGTGCACGCTTAAGCGAGCATTCATCGGTCCAGAAATGCAGAAATCACATTTTTAGTGTAAAAACCCCAAAAATCAAGTTCTAACATCCATAATGCGTCTTGGGTACTTGAAAAACAGTTTAGAACCAGTGCATAGCAACAATTTACATAATCCCAGCAAATCAGTGGCACAAAGGAACTATTTTCATACTTTTACAAAAGAACAATTTCTCAAACATTACTCACAATGCACAACACAACCCAAGGATGATTGCTATCTAAAGAACTCACCTGCAAGTATTAGAGAACATGCACACACAAACTCTCAGCAGCAGCTCTGAATCTACTCTACAAGGATTGAGAAGGGAGAAACTTGGAAGAGTTGGCTTGAAATCTACTAGTTCAATCAATTTCTCTAACATGCAGCATGATTCCTCAAGCAAAGAGGTTAGAAGGATTGGATTGATGGGGAGGAAGAGTAGATGAGCTCAAGAGAGAAAAGGGAGAACAGAATTCTGTTCTTGCAACAAGAGAGAGAAAGAACAAGGAAGAATGAATTGGTTTTGAGTCTAACCCACTTATAAAGGCCCTAACTGCAATTACCAAACTGACCCTCAGTCTAAAACGCACTCAATGCGAGTCAACAGATAAAACATCTTGAACTAATAAGCGGAATATTACATGGGATTTTCAAGTTTTTGGGTTTGTGTTGATGATATGAAGGTGATACTGATGAATTTGAGCTTTCAGGGTTTGTGTTGTTCTTGTTCTTCTTAATTCCATTTCTTGGATTGATGAATTGCATTAGGGGCAATAAAAGTTTAGGAAATAATGTGCAATATATAACACTGTTCATGCCTATGATGGCTTCAATAGATATGCCCCAGGGATTTAAATTCCAAGAGAATGTAGGAAAGTAATGGGGCAACTATTTAATTCAAATTTTCTCACAAATATCCCTTTGGTATTAAGTATTAGGCTACCATTGGCCATAAATTTGTTTGGAAGGTCTCCTAGTTATATTAATCCTTCAAGCAACTTGATTTTCATATGGCCAACATGAGGGAAATCACCATCATTTAAATAGAAATATCGGAATGAGAAAAATGAAATTTTCTCTTTATCTAGATAATTACGAATGATCATAAATCAATGATAGAAGATTAACTCTCGTATCATAGTATCGTTAAAGTTGAAATTGAGAGATTGATCACGAGTGTTGCAAGAACGTCAACACTTCTAGTCAATCTACACAAACAGGTTCCTTCACACACACACACACACACACACAATATAGCGTTCTACAATTCACTTAAGTGTGCCTTAGCTTAAAGTTTATCGTCTTATCTTTAGTGTACTGACATTTCTCTAATTTGCGCTAGTGCATCATAAGATGTCATCATCGAATAATAAATGAGTACCACTTATTTATTTTATTCATTTATCCATCTTTATCTTTGCGAAGTTGTAGGCTCTTGTAACTTTGTCAATGATATTAAATCATATATTTAATAATATTATAAACAATAAGTTGTATGTAGCAGCACATTACGGCTACTCAAGTGACAATAATGTAATATGATATTTATAATGTAATGTGATATTTTTCTGTACTAATGGTCATATTTATAATTACTCATTTGTTTGATGTCTATATTGAACATAAGGCATAAATTGTGTCACCCTTGTTCAACTCAATATTAGAGCATTAGACATCTCTCCCGTTATGTTGAAGCTACAAATTCCATTTAAGTCACTCATGTCTCATAGTATTATTCATGGGGTACCCATCAACTGACTTTATAGTTATCATGTTACGAATAACGTTTGAACGACTACAAAGTACACGACTCTTATACGTCTATGGTCTTTAATAGTTTCAAGGCTAAGGATCATGACATATATCACTATTTATAACACTTTACATAGCTCACTATGTAATATTCTTAAGGCGGATCAATCTAGTACAAATATTTATACAATATATAAAGACAGTACATGAATTTGAGCTGTCTTTTTCCTTTTCAATTTTACACTTCATTCAATGTATTTTATTTACTATTTTATCCTTTTTATAATATTACATAAATTATTAATTAAAAAAATAATTAAATCACATTAAAATAGGAACAACCTCACTACAATCGGAACAATATTCTCTATAACAATGTATAAAGAAAATAAAAGATTTTGGGTTAGAATATTTCTTATTCCAATAATACCCTTAAAAAGATCTTCCTATAATAATGTTATATTATCGATGTCATTGAAAAAATAA
>Ga0315913_1010594_pt1 | contig 10580 bp, 8 predicted proteins | sample MpolsnodulesMG_FD_207736 | JGI IMG/M metagenome (GOLD analysis project Ga0315913, IMG submission 207736) | Medicago polymorpha root nodule microbial communities from Los Angeles, California, United States - small nodules | ecosystem: Host-associated > Plants > Roots > Nodule | place: USA... | reverse complement strand
TGGTATTGAACTCCACTTGCGGGTCCAATGCAATGATCCCCGAAATCCTCTCATAACCCATCAATGTTACCAGGGAGAGGTTTAACGGGCTCCTTATATCAAAAGTTAACGACACGGCCTAGCTTATAAGCAAGAGATAGTAGGGGAGGTAGTTAAATTAATTCATACAAAATATAAAGACCGAATCAAATTATAAGATGAATGATAATTTGGTCAACCTTCTTTTTCTCTTTTTTATTGGTAAAAAAGAAAAGACAAAAGAGATAATAAGAACATGACCTAAGAGAAAGTTCAAAAATTGTCACAAAATAATCGTACAAATGTCATTTCTCAAATTATAATTCCTGGACACATGGCTAGGCAACCTTATATTCCTGACTGTTAATGTTATTGCTTGCAGTGTCCCAATCTGTCAGATATCCAAATTTATTTCTCTGCACCTTATCACGCCCACATTTAACTGTCGCATCTTTATATTCCTATTCATTCATTTTCATTTTAAACTTTCTCAAATTTTCAATTCCAACCTAATTCTATGGCCTCACCAACACTTAAACCAGAGAAAAAACTTGCAGAATTTCTAAAAGACAAACAAGAACCTTTCATCCTAGAAGTTTACTTATTAGAAAGATCAAATTGCTCAAAAAACTGGAGTTCAAATTCAATCAAAAATTTGGAAAAACCTGCAAGTTCTTGCTTCTACAACAAAAACAGAAAACCTCTCTTTCCATTTTTTAAAGTTTTACTAACTGCTATACATGATAAGAAGAAGAAGAAGAAGAAGGTTGCAACAACCAAGGACTCCAACATTACAAATCAACATGCCAGTGTTGCTGTCACTATCACTCACGAACACGAAGCTAACAACGTTCATCAAGCACCTATTGAAACAGATCGTTTCTCAACTGCTAGCAGCTCCACCTTGTTCAATTCATGCTCAGATATTGATGATGATGAAGAAGACAGAACCTCGATTTCGTTAAATAAACATTATAATCCTCTGTTTTCTTCAGACACTTGCCAAGCTTCCGATGTCTGCAACATGAGAATGCAAAGGTATGATATGAAATGAACTCAAATTCTGTTTTACATAATTTTGAAATTTGATCATAGCTAAAAAATAACATGTTAATTCATTTTGTTACCATTATGAACAAATTAAGCCAGCAAGATACAACCAATGGAAAGCACCAGCAGAGATGTATAGAAGGTAAATTAAGTTAGTTTAGTTCTTTTACATTTTCATAATCTAAGAATAGTTTGTTTCTGCATTTATTTAATTACATAATTGGTTAGAATTTGACTTTATAACCTCAAGAGACGAATTTAAAATCTCATTAGAGAAAGTTGTAAAATGGTCGAGTGTCACGTTAATTAATTACTCCTTTTGATTATGTATCAGTCTGTGTGACAGATGAAACATTGAACAAGGATGTTTGTGTTTGCGGCGTGGTTGTGCCGAAGAAATTCACGGAGGAATCTCTATTATCAGCTGCTCTATTTAGTTCACTTATTCAAACAGCAAAGAGAGATCATAACTATACTAAGGAACTGCAAGAGATTCTAGGGCATGATGTTTCTCATGTGATGAAATCTAAAAGGGTGTTGCACAAAACAAAGAGGTTATTATTTGATTGTGTGAGAGAACTTACAAAAAATCTTCCAGAAAACAATTGTAAGCAATTCATGGGACCTGAAAAGTTGGGGAAGATGTTATGGGAGAGGACAAAAGAATGGAGTAGTCAACGAGGTGGAAATTATGAGAGAAATCTAAGTAACTTGCTGAATTTGGATTACTTGGATTCAATTAATGAATGGAGTGAATTTAAGACAGAGTTGAAAGATGTTAGTATTAAGATTGCTGATGCAATTTTGGAATGTGTGATCAGGGATGAAGTGGTATCAGATATGATTGAAATTTTGTCACCAACCACACAACAAAATTAATTTCTATTGTTGCAAGTAATATTTCATGTCCATAAGCCATTCCTTTTTAAATGATGGGTTGCTTGCTCTCTCTACCTCTTTTTAAATTCAACCATTCATTTTCAAAATGGAATATATTAGATTTTGATGATTCTTCTTCTTCTTCTTTTTTTTGGTTTGTTGGTTACTTATTGATTATGAGGACGAAATTTAACTCTATCCGTCAGATATGTGATAAGCTGCTTTTAATGTTGTAACTGCAATCGAAATTTAAGTAATAATCCGTCAAATAAACTGTTTTTTTAAGGAACAATAGTGACAATGAAGCTTGAATTTATTACTTCATGCATGTTTCTTAAGATCTTCTGACCAATTCTAGTTATGCTGGTACGCTCTTGATTTAAAATTACTACCTAGTAGCATCTGCGTCTAATTGCAAATAATTGAAATAATGAATGATGTATTGAGTGGATAAAAGTATTTGATGTGAAACTTAAGTCGAAAGTCAGAAGCATTTCACACTTGGTTTTCTCGTTAGATTCTCCTTATGAGTTTAAGTTCTTTTAAGAATGGTTGTGTTCAACGAATGTTTGGCCAAAAAAACTCGGTATGTTTTATTAAGGTACTCTACCAAAAATTTGATGTGTGAGTAAAGTTGTGAGATGTGGATATCAACTCTTAAAAGAGGTGATAAACTTAAGATTCTAAGTTAAATTATATATAAAAAAAATGAATGTAATGCTGAAGTTATGAAAAAATAATCCATCCGATGAATCGTCTTTGTTTTTGGAATGAATGTTTGAATCGGTTATATAAAGACATACATGAAACATGTATATATGAAATGGACATTTGAACAACCAAAAAAAACCCCATAGCCAAGACCATGAGGGCTATAATGTTCCAAGCATTTAAAGTGAAAGTTACGTGCGTGGTACGGCGGTACCCACACAGACACAATCCATCGGTATCACTATTCACTTACAGTATTAATATTATACTTTGAAATTGGAATTGCTTTTGTTTGTGAGAAGGACAAAATGATGGTATCTTCAACCACTATCGCCGCTTCCATTCACCTATTAATCTTTCCATTAAAGAATAAAGATGCGTTTTGCTTCCATGTAGCCTCAATGCTACACATAATAGGGATGTGTGACTAAAACTGTCTACTCACTATATTTTCAAAAAGGAAAAATGCTATCATGCATCGTTAGAGTATATTATATGTTAAAATATTAAATATAGAAATATAATTTTAAAATAAGAAATGTTAACTTGCGTCTTTAAAGTACATTAATCGTCGATCACTGTTTTAATTAACTTTATAATTTCTTTAATTTAGAAGTGAAAAAAAATTCTTCCCCTCTCTTCCAAAACATGCAATTTTGCATCAACTTTCAATTAGATTTAAGTTAGTTAATAAACAGAGTGTCACCAAACAAGTTAAGACAAATGTATTCTTTGTTACTAGTTGTTGAGTAAGTGAAATTTAGAGGTCAAAGCTGAATATAGCCAGCCCTTACTAAAACTATAATACCATAAATTGAGATAAAGTTTCTTATTTCATCAATCATCATGGTGCCTTTGCTTTATTAGCTTCAAATTTAAAATTACCATGCAAGTAAATTCCCTTCCAAATTCTTCAGAACCAGAAAGAGAATTTTTACCTTAACTCATTTCATTTGTGAACAAGATCTTCTGATGCCGCGACTGCAAAGTCATCGCAAAGATCTAAGCCTCCTTTATTCCGTTTCAGAACCATCACCCTGAAATTAATCGCCCCAGATATGACTCCACCATCCACCATGGTTTGCTGGCGACTATAAACTCACACAACGCCGCCTAGTTAGTTAATAGAGGAAAACAAACGATAACATAGGTAAAGTTTAGTTTCCTGATGTAGTATTTTCCTTTTTTTTTTATTTTAGAAATAGCAAAATTTATTCACGTCGAGAGCGTGCAAGAAGCACTGCTAACTCGTGGACAGAAAAAAAACAACGATACAAAGGTCACCTACATGCTGGAAAAACCCCAAAACAAATACAAACCTACACCCTTCTATTCCTAGACCCAAGCCCATCACAGGAAAGGAAACAGGAAGCAGAAAACAGAAACTGCAGCTTTAAACCGAAGCTGATGTAGTATTTTCCTTGTTTTACATGGTTATTGATTTCACACTACAGGTAAATGGTGTGGACCTTGCAAACATGGACCCAGTTAGGCAAGAGGTTGCTGCAAATTACACTGATGTTGAGTTCATTAAGCTTGAAGTGGATGAGTTAATGGATGGTATGTTACAAGTTACCCTTCACTTTAACTAGTTTATAATTTAATGTAAAATCAACTAATATGTAAGGTTTAATTACTCGGTCGATATCTAAACTATTTCTAATCAGATATCTGAACTTGTAATTGAGTTCCTGGATTTTAGTCAAGATATCTGAACTTTTACATAATTTACAATCAAAACAGGCAGAGTAATTAAACCTATTATAAATGTTATTTATTTTTACTGACATGATTTCCAGTACTTGAGAACTGGTTTGTTCACAACATTAATCGCAACAGAAGTAAGAAAATGTCTCAAACATTCCAGGTGCATTATGTGGTTGATAACTTGGTAGGGGTAAGAAAGGAGGAACTACAAAGGATGATTGAAAAATGTAGAAACTAAGTGTATGATCATCATCACTGTAACAAAAACACAGTCTCTGCAACACATTTTCCTATGATTACAAGGGAACAGCCTACAAGCTCAAAATGTAATAAATTGGTACATAGAAGGATATCCATGAACTACAATCGATATAATTGGATTCTTCAATGCTATTTGATCTGATAATAATCAAAATCTTCAACAACTTGCAACATTAAACTAACATAGTTGTGTTCTGTCTTCTAAGAAAAAAGAGAAAGAATTCTCGAAAGGTCGTGCCAAATATAAGGTATGTAAAATTAACACCTGTTTCCAAAACTAAATATCTTTCTGTATAAAAGAATAAGAACGCAGCTATGCTAGCTCTAATATATAATGTGTACAAACTTCATATACGAATAGTGGAATTGCATATTAAGTTATTTAGAGTTCATGGAGAAGAAGGTTAATGAAAGTGTTAAAAACATTATACTAGAGTAAAATATTGGTTTAGTTATCAGCATCACTCAAAATCATTTGCAAGTGACATACCTTGATTATCAGGGAGCACCAACTCATAGCCTGGTTTCACAAACTTGGATTGTGATATCTCTTCTAGAATTAAAATATCTTTTGGATCATTACCAAATCACTTCCATCCCTCTTGAACAAGCAGGGGGTCTCTCATTCACCACAAACTGGATGTTGGTTTCCATTCCCAGGAAGAGTAATTTTTGTGCCCTTTTCCTACAAGGTTTAATGTCTATATTCAAGATTTCTTCTATACACTTCAACTTCCTGTCAAAATCAACTTAGAAAAAATGGCTCCTTGTTAAACCCTCTGCAATTGCGGTTCGAACAAAGCAATATCAGATAAGCTTTAGAGGTTTCCGCAGCAGCATTGTAACCGCAACCGTGGCCGCGTCGGTTGTTGTATTTTACTGCAATATCAAATTTTGCAGCATAACCACAACCGCAATTTAGAACCAAAAAGTAGTCTTCTCTTATTATCTTACTGTCATTAACATCCGGAGGGCTAACAAAAATCCACAAAACAATATAGAACATGTGCGTACAGAATACAATAAATCTATATGCATGCTCCCTGCCCAAGTATGCATGATCAAGCCAAATAAGTTTACGATTGAAATAGAAAACAACCAAAACAACAGAATATAGTTGGCAACTGTAGCATAGCAACAACAGAGGCAACAATATTATTTCAATTGCAGCAACACCATGGCATCAACTATCGAGTAAACATCTGAAATTAATTATGCAACTAAACACAATAAATGTGTCGCAATAAATGGTACATTAGTATTAGATGTTCCATAGGGTCAAACAACTTAATTAAGCGACATCTTCCTTCAAATTATTCCCATCACCATTTTCATCATTGAAGCGTTAAGAGTTAAGTGGATATTGACCATTGAGGTCGTAGAATTGACGCTTCTTGGGGTCAACAAGAACATCACAAGCGTTAGAAATTTTTCTTGAACTTTGCTTCAAACTCTTGTTTCTTTTAAAGGGTACTGGTTATTCTAATCCCCTGTTAATACACAGGTTAATAAAATGGACAATATAGCACAAATGTAATTTTAAAATTAGAAAGAAAAAAAATTGGAACCGTGTATAAGCAAGTTTGGACCATTTTCATTCATTATAAAGTTTCTTGCTCACATTTACTCCAAAAGATACAAAGTTACCAGAAAATTGATTAATGACATTGCTAAAGTTGTTGCACTGAATAAATACTAATTGCATAAGGAAATCAATCCAGCACAACTAGTTTCTGATACTTGGGGCCAGCAATTGCAGCTTCCATAACTCCTACAGGGCTTATATCACCTTCATTGTCTGTCAGCAGATGGCTTATATCACCTTCATTGTCCAAGAACAATTTCAGCAGATTCTTAGAAAATCCACTTACCAGCGCCACTCCTTTCTGAGTGGCCGGCACTGGGGTCGCTATCGAGTCTCTCAGATTCCAAAAAACTATCTGAGGCACAGCGGAACCATACCCTTTCTCTCTATACTTCCTAGTGATTGCTTGGTAATCAGTTTCCCAAGAGTTTGCAGATGCTTGATCAAACTCCATGTCACTGAATACAAATATCCTCTTAATCATCTGATCCTCCTTGACATTCCCATTTACCGCGACATCCAATATGCGATCAAATACCTTCTGGAAATCAGTGTTCATCCCCCAATCCATGTGCCTCACAAACTCTGTCTTGGACTTTAGATTATCCCCCTTGATCAAATGAAGCTGAGGCTGAGCAGTGAAAGTGATTACCTTCCCTTTCCAAGGTTCCTCACACAATTCAGACACCAACAATCCCAATGCCACACACACTTCCATAGGGATCCCAAGCATACTCCCGGACACATCACACACAGCAAGACAATTCCTCATCTTCCCTTTCTTGAGCAAATCATCCACCATTCTCTTCCACTGTAACTCCGCCACCTCTCCACCATCTCCATCCCCCAAAGACTTAATAATATCATGAGGAAGCAAAGCACCAGCAGCGATAGTAGTCTTCCCCGCTTTCACATCCTCCAAATACTTCTCAAACCTCTTTTTATCATGCTTCAAAAACTTCTCTTTATAAAACTCCATCGCCACAGACGCAACCCTGTTGTAAGGAATCAAATTCCATCGATTAGCCCCAATAAACACCTCAGGCAACTCCAAAACCTTCCTCAACGGCACCAACACATCCTTCCTCAAACGATCACGAACCCTATAAGCATAATGCGCCTCCTCCACACCTTCATACTCCTCCCTAGGAAAAATCCTCTTCGCAATACTCTCACACAACAATGTCGCCCTATCAAACGAAGAGTCCACCGAAGGACACCATTTCGCAGCAAGACTAATTTTTGTGGACGACCCACATTTCAAAAACTCAATATCTTTCTTCAAACAATCAGCAAAATGATCAGAGATACAATCATGAAGAAACTTAAAATGAGGGTCACGATTATAACGTTCAACAAGCTTCTTAGCCAATACAATCTTCTTCTCTTTCTTCGGAAGCTTCTTATAAGCTAATGCAATCCTCTTCTCTTTCTTCTCATTATCTAATGCAATCCTCTTCTCTTTCTTCAAGAGAGAAGCTTTTTTTTTCTCATCCCTCTTAGCCCTCGCCGCAGCCCTAGCCGCATCTCTCACCGCAATCTCTTCACTCATCAAAGAGTCTTCATCAGTATAATCATGAAGTACCGAAAAGGGGTTTTGGTTTTTCTTAACCAGAGGGGGTTTAACTTGAACCAATGGGGGTTTAACTGGAGTAAACTCCCATTGTTTTTGATCGAATTTTCTTACACCAAAACGGGATTTTGATTTTGATTTGCGATTTTTTTTCCTATAGGCTGCTAATTTCTTTTGATTCCATTCTTCTTTCTGGATTTTACGTATATTGGTACCTTGCAGAAGACGGTAAAGGATTTCTGGGAGATCTTTGAAGTAACCAAATTCAGCAAGGGAAGGGACATTAGAAGCTAGGGTTTTAGGGTGGTGGTGGTGAAACCAAAGAGCAGCGGCGTAGAAACCTTGACGATCGGACTTGCCTGTACCGCGGACGCCGCGGAGGTTACAGACGAGTTTAAGGGTGGTGAGTGGGTTATAGGTCCATGCTAGTTGGAGTCTTTGGAGGAGAGTTTCGGAGGGAGTGTCGGAGACAACATGGAAGAAGAAGTCGAGACATGGGTTGCCTGTAGTGAGAAATGTTGGTGACATGTTTTCTGTTAGAGTCATTGGTGGATTTTGGTTTGTTTGAAGGGTGTTGAAATTTGTTAACATTTGATCGATGCAAGTTTTGGTGGTGACGGTGGTTTAGAAGTGGTGGTGTGTATCTCGGGTGGGCCAACGAGTGTGGTGGCGGAGGCCATAGTGGTGATGAGGAAAAAGAGAAGATTTGGATTGTTAGGGATAGGTAGGTTAAAGGAGAAGGTTGTGAGAATCGATGTTGATTTTGACCGTATTTATAGAACGATGTCATATGCGTGGCGTGGGCACCAAGTACGTCAATGCAAATCTTAGTCATTAAGAATATTGAAAGAGTTTGTTTTGTTGCGGAGAGAAAGCAGGAAGGGATGAAAACTAAGTAGATGAAGATGCATGAGGTTTTCTATTCCCTAACTTGCTAAACAAGTTTCATTTTTTGTTTCTATTTTATTTTATAGTTATTATTTGTCTCCACTAACCTCAATTAGCACTCACTACTCGTAAATAGTCAAAGAACCCTTCAGAGGATTTTCTCTTGTTTTAGCATGGTGTTATTATAAAAGATAAAACGAGTTACAATTGTAGAAGGATGAGGGATACTCCTCCATACAAACACATGTTGTTATTTTGTTGAGAACATGACTTAGTTCTCTTTTCTTTGATTTTTATTTAATTAAATGAAGGGAGCACTGTTTTTTCTGAACCAGCAGAGTAGTTTGCCAATTCCAGTAATTTATTTCTCTTTGTATTATTGTTTGGTGTAAAAGAAATGAAAGAGAAATTCAGAAGAGAAAACTTGTGAAAAATCTAAGAATTCATATGCAAACATGGGTTAAAGGTTTTGGTAGTTTAACTAATTTGAGTCAAAAGATTAAATAAGTTGAGAAGTTTGAAACCAGGGTTCGAAAAAAATATTAACGTACTAACAATTATCTATCATATTAATATTTGTCAATAAAAAAAGATGCAAACGTGGGTGAAAAATTATAGATTTGAAGACTAAAAGTTCGTAGAAAAGGTAGATTTGAACCTTAAAAATTCATATGCAAATAGACTAAAATGATCAAAATAAAGTGAAAAAAAATATCACAAAATTGTTACGTAAAATTAAGTTAATGGATCGCATGAGTAGTTTTGCCTTAAAAGAACAATAATGTCTTTGAATTAAAAATTTGTGCATAAATATTATAATTTATTTTTATTTTAATTTAATCAAAACATTGATTCACTCAATTATTTAACTAATTTTTTATTGATTTAACTATTAATGTAATGGTTTAAGATAATTGATTTATTACCAACAATGAATTGGTTTAGTTGGTAAGAAGCGTGAACAGTTAAGTAAGTAATCATAAGTTTAATCTCTAGCTACCCCTTGCGTATGTCAAAATAACTTAACTTGAAAAATTGAACATCTATGTCAAAATAACTTAACTTGAAAAATTCAACATCTATGTCTCACATGTTGGATACTTCCAATTAAGTTATTTTTACTAACATGATAATAAGAAAAATCATTTAATTATTACTTAAAAAAAACGGAATCACATTTAAATAAGTCATACACTATGGTGAGTTAAGACATCTATATCTATTATAATATGTTTTTTATGCAGATATGTCTGAGCAGGAGAGGTTGGATAGACTTAGGTTAGGGAGGCTTGCCCCTACTAGTAGTGCACGTAGGGAGAAGCAAGCACTACAGCCTTCGGACGGTCGAGGTCGAGGGAGAGTGGGGGGCACGAGACTTGCTACCGTTGATGCTGCGAGGGGATCGACGTCGCAGACGGGTCCATTCCAGATAGTGGACCCGACACAGTACCAGCATGAGCAACATTATCAGGAGCAGGCATATGAGGAGCAGCATTATTAGGAGCAGCCTGAATTTCAGTCAGGTTTTCAGTATCAGGAGGGGTATGAGTATCACCAGGGGTATCAGCCTCAGTTTGACGAGGGGTATAAGCCTGAGTTGCCTCCTCAGCAGCAGTACGTCGACCCTCCTCAACAGTAGCCTGGGCAGCATCCTCAGCATCATGCAGATCCTGGTATGGAGGATGAGGATGGGGCTTTCCAGGGGGGCCTTACGAGTTGTCACTTTTACTAGACTTCGGTAAACACGTGCCATGTAAGCTTTGGAACGATAAAACAGTAAGTATAATTTGTTTTATTTAATTTAATGATATTTTACTATTATGTCAAGTTTACTTTACGTAGAATATGTTATGTTTATTTAATTTAAGTATAACTACGTAGAATATGTCATGCTTATTTTACGTATTT
>Ga0315913_1010593_pt1 | contig 10582 bp, 3 predicted proteins | sample MpolsnodulesMG_FD_207736 | JGI IMG/M metagenome (GOLD analysis project Ga0315913, IMG submission 207736) | Medicago polymorpha root nodule microbial communities from Los Angeles, California, United States - small nodules | ecosystem: Host-associated > Plants > Roots > Nodule | place: USA... | reverse complement strand
GTTGATTGCTTCCATTAAAGGTGGAACCATCAGTGGCAAGATCGGGAAGGAGGTATGTTTGCTTCAGCATTAATGAGTGGTGCATAATTATACTAATGTATGTCTAATCATATTCATATCTTCTAGCTTTTCTCATTAGTTTTTCCAGAGACCTAAATACTGTGTGGAAGTTTGTTGTGTTTGTGTTTGTTGATCAATGAGTTTAATTTATAAAGTATGTTGACCTGTAATGTCTATTTATCGGGCTAATACTTTGTTCTTGTTATATACTATTTGTTTAGGCTCGATGAATCGTGTAAATATAGCATTCAGAAAAATTATTTCTTTATATCTGTTACATTCATTCAGCATAAATATGCTTCTCTTCTCTCTCTCAACAGTTCCATCCCTTGTTTGTTGTTGGACTTTACTAATGTCTTCCATGATGAGACTATATGGCAGTTAGGTTCATGCGTTGTGTCATGTCTGCTTCATTTATTTGTCTCCATGAATTTGAAAAGGAAAAACAATCACACATTTGTTATAATGGGCTTGTTTTGCATTATGTACTTTTACATTTCTCTGTGTTTCTGTAGATACTATTTGAGCTGTTAGCCAAGGGTGGAAGTGTCAAGGAAATCATAGAAAAGAAGGACTTGGTTCAGGTTAGTATTGGCATCAACAATTATTGAAATTTTTACCAGTTTGTATATAATTGACTCAGCACTGCGCATGAATTTTCTAGTTTACATGCAAACATAATATACTATTTCGATTTTGTGATATTTGTCATGTTAGTTACACCAATGCCCGGTGAAATCCTCCTTCCTGCCTCATTTTGTTACGACACCCAACTAATAATCATTGCGCATTTTCTCTCATGCATATTCCGCTCCCCTCCTTTGCTGCCACATATGAATACTGCTTTTGTTCCAAATTGTTTGATTCTTCTCAGCTACAAAAGAACCTTTCCCTTAAGTCATCATTAGAAATCATGAATAGCCCGTAATTTTATTTGGATCAGCTGCAATATACCCTCTGCTGAAATGATTCCCTAGTCCCTACTACTTCTGTTGTATTCAATCCCAGCTTTACATCTCTCATATAAGCTTTCAGAGACAGTGCAAGAAAAAGTTGGGTCCCCTTTAAGTCTAACCTCCACTGTTCCCATTTCTCTTCCACTCAGAATCTGTTCACCAAAATTTGAAAAAATCTCCCCCCAAACTAGCTAGCCATTCATATCCTCCCTAAACAACATCAATCCCTCCTAAATCAAATAAAAATAAAAATAAAAATCTCGCACCACTTCCAAATCTGTAAAACTGCAGCACACCATTTGGTAAATTCCACTCTGACAACTTTATTGATTATTATTTGTAAATGCCAGATAACAGATCCTGTTGAAATTGAAAAAATGGTGGACAAAGCGATTGCAGATAATCCGAAACAGGTCGAGCAATACCGAGGAGGCAAAACTAAACTCCAAGGTTTTTTTGCTGGCCAGGTATGAACTTGTAGAGCTGGAAACAATTGTTATATATTATTTTCCCCCTTTTATTGTCACAGTCTCGTTAACATTTGTCCAAATGCAGGTAATGAAGGCATCTAAAGGCAAGGCAAACCCAGGTCTACTTAACAAGATTCTCTTGGAGAAATTGAATTCATAAAGCTGATGTGAATAGACTGCTATATGCACGCCTACAATCTGAAGTGTCAATGCTACATAGTTAATCACGTGAATAACATGTAAGTGTTGATCCCAGATAAAATGTCACTTGACCGCTAGACAAATTGCAAATGAAATGTAAAAATGGAAGGTTCTTGTTTTGCTCATTGCAAGACAATGTGATTGGTTATAGTTTAGCTGATTTTAGAAATGGATTTATTGACAACAAATTTTACTTCATCAATTTTTTGTAAAATTTTTTGACACATACAAATCATGGTTGTTGAGAAATGAAACATATTGCTCATGTGGTTGTTGTCACTAGGAATGTTCATGGCACTCATTCATGTCAATCATTGTAATCAAGTCCACTGATATAGTGGTTATCAACATTTAGTCACAATGTCACATCATATTTTAGTAACAAGCACCGCAATTGTCCCATTATTGATGTATGAAATGGCTCCAGACTTCTGGTGACGTGCGGGAGAAGATGAAGAAACAGAATTGGGGTTCACAGTGTGGCGCCAAAATGTATATTATATATTAATGTGAAATTGGCTTTTCACTTTTATAACCTTATGGTGGGAAAAAAGAGTGTTGTTGGGTCATGAGGGGAGCGAGTTTGGGGGTCCGTCAACATCAAGGCTAGAACAACCACACTAGTGAGAGAGACGCCACACTCTTACCCAAAACCTCAAGGTTATGGGTTTATGGGTCTTTTTACTTATAAGGTGTTCAACCTTTTACTTTTTCTATTCGATGTTGGACATATAACTCACACTTGCACACAACAAGTGCTAGATCTTAACCGTGTAATAGATTAGATGGTTGAGATTTCTTCAATAGTGTGACTGCGTCTTTTTGTCGTGACGAGTGTTGTGAATTGTAACACGTTCATGGGTTTTTCATGATAAGGCTTTGGTGTGGGTGTGGGGAATGATGAACAATTGCGATTGAGTGAGATGTGAGAATGATGAAGATTATACTTGGAATCCATGATGGGTGAAGCAAGAGTGAAGAGATGATGGAGAGTTTTATGGATCCTAGCTTGAATAGTTTAGTGACGAAGACATGATCGCAGAAATCTGAAAAATTATGATGAACAGAGTATTTCAAAAGAAAACTACGGATTGGGTTTTTAATTATGGAATCATGGTTATTTTGGAATATCTTCATTTATGCCCTTTTTAAAAAATTTAAATTAATGTCATACAGAGTTATCTACGTGGAGATAGAAAGATAAAAAATAAGACGTCATTGCCATGTTAGCTAGCTTCAGTTAAGTGAAGTTAACAACAATGATCAAAGCAGTGACGGACAATATATGGGGATCAAAATTTCTTGAAAAAATTTCTAAGAGACTAAGAGCATCCATAATGGTGGGTGTTTCACCTATTTAGCATCGGAATTAATAAGCACCCTCATTGTGGAGAGAAAATGTTTGGTGTTTATTGAGAACGGTGACTATATAAGCACATTCTCTCTCTTTAATTTTTGTGGGCCATATGTAATAAATTGTACACAAACCAATGAACTTTTTTGAAATACAATGACATTGAGTTATTAATAGGATCTATTTATTAACACTTTTTTTGAGGTGCTGAGATGAAGAGAGATTGGGTGCTTATTAAGTAATATCATTGAAAATTAAAAAAATAGATGATGTGTACATGCATGACCCACTTAAGCACCCAAAATGAAGTGCTATGTTGCAGATGGTCTAAAACGAAATTTGAAATATGTATAAGGACCAAAAACTTATTGAACTCTAAATTTTATATTTCGTTTTGGCACATTTGATACTTTCATTAAAGACAAAAGTCCAAAAATGAGTAATCTTTAGTATTCAGACTTGCACATATTAGAGAGATCGGAATTTTATTAACTTCAAATACAATTAAGGTAGTAACAATAATAAATTAGAACTTTGGGAAGGTCACTCAAAGAATAGACTAAGTGAATAATGTAGAATTGATATTTTGTGATGTCATTTTATAATTTACATTGTATAATATGAATATGATGATATCATTGTTTGTTGATGTGATATATGTTGATAACATGTGAATATATGTTTTCTGCCATATTTATGTGAATTTGATGTTACTTGATGATTATGATAATAAAGTGTTAGTGTATATAAGAAATCGATTAATAAGCTAAAACATAATAATAATAATAAAAAAAGCACCAAGAATATTGCTTAGTAAGATTGGGTTAATCGGTTATTTACCGTAGGTGGACATGAAATTTGAAAAGGAAGTATTTTTTTGAATGACTACCATGAAGAAACATAAAAAGGATTGGGGAAGTTTCTGACTACGCAATATCTGGAAACACAGACAACTTGCTCGATTCTTAACATGATAAGAACATTTAGAAAAATCTATATTTGGAGTTTACTTGACGTTTTCCAACTGAATAAAATAATGGACACAATGAGATCCTAAACCCTTTATAAGCAAATTCTATACCCATCCTTTCCCATGACCACAATATATATTGAGAAAAACTCAAGACGCAGATAGAATAAAGATGAAGTCTAAAATGAGTTTATAAAGTGGCATCTCTCACCATATAAACTAGTTTTGTAAAAAGTAAGTTAGACAATATAAAAATCTATAAAAAAAAAATGAGAAAGTAGTTAAATCCATAAATGTTACATGATTCTTAAACTTAAGTAGCATGAGAAACTAAATAAGTTCGATCTCATACACAATCATGAGGATGATTAGTTAACGAAACTTTAAATTAATATGACGATAAAATTATGGAATAACATATCACCTGAGCATCAACTTAAATTTAAATGATAAGATTAAGGAATAAACATGAAAATGAGCTTTAACACCCCTATGTGTATCTCAGACATGCATTGTCATATGAAAACGAGAGAGATCGAGAAAGAGGCAGAACTGCAATATATCTCTTATCATATATAGCTTATTTCATTTTGAATCCATGTCGTTGTCAAATGCACAATCATCTTTCATTCAAAGAAAAATAAAAAATCCCATCGAAGTAACTGCTGAAAGGAAGACATAACACAATGCAAGGGTATATGTATGCGATAAACCAGCAACTAAACATCCATTAACATCAATGACTCTAGCAAATAGGAAAAACTACTTCCTGAACAGCTGAATAAAAACTCAATTACATACAATAAATGTTATATTCCAGCTTTGACACACACCACACTTGAACCTTCCACTAAAAACAAATATCCAAACTGAATAATCTTAGCATACATTTGTTTCCAAGAGGCAGGTAAACACATGTCTAACCAAAAACAAGTAGTTGCTTCTCCCATAATGTGATGAACCAAGTTGTGGAAACGCTTATCCACACATAATCTTGATGTATTTAGAGGTAAGCTAGTTGACAAGAAATAAAATCAAAACCTTGAGAAGAAACCTAAGAGAGGAAACTTCTAAACCGCATGACTTAAGTTGAATCTAGAAAGAAGCTAAAATCTCAATCTTGTATTCAAGACGATTGTAAGAAAGAACTGAAATACATTCAAGTATTCATTCTTGTGATTCTAACTGTTAGACCAACATAAATATGAAAACTGAGCTTATTTTTGGTTCAGAGGATCCTTATACCATAAGAATATTGTGTTAAATCTCCATATTCTGCTCCTAGCTATATTTTCTACAAACAATCCTACTTTGATTTCTTATATGTGTATTTTGAATTCTGAGGTCCAATTCGATTAAGACTTATCTAATGACTTGATATACATACATACCTGATAACTTTTTAGCACGAGAAGATGCAACGGCCAGTTCTGTGACCAACATTTTGTCATCAATTTCAGTACCAAATAAATCATGATCTAACCCAGAATCATTGCCAAATCTTTCCTCTGAGGCTGAGGCCTCCTTTTGAACACTTTAAAGTAGGTTATTGAAAGTAAGAGATGCATATCTTAGGAAAACAAAGTATTAACTAACACAATAGCCTTGTACTAAAAATAAGAAGAATAGCCTTTGTCTTACAAAAAAAGAGACAAATATAATCTAAACTTCAAGCCAGTATAAGCAAAGTAAATGATCAATAAAAATATAAAAAAAAAAAAACGTGCATGCGACCTTATATAAATCGAAAGATGCTGCCTAGGGATTGTCTAATGGAAAACAAGGTATGGATCCCATTTAAAATCCAGTATGCATCATATATACAGTCACATATATAGTAATCCTCTAACCTAAATGTAAAGGACCAAATGAAACACATAAAATGCCATGCCCTTGAAGATTTAAATATTCAATTCATGTTGTTATAGCTATGTACTCCAGCGAAAAACATATGTTATCCATCCATTGTAATAAACTTCATACTTTCTTTTTCCTTCCAAAACCTTTATAATAAGTCATCCCAAGCCGCTAGATTCACTTTGTAAGTATTTTCTATGAACACAACACCATATTAAAAAGTAACTTACAATCAAAGGGGCAACTAAAATCCTATATCAGTTAACTCACAGATTTTAGGACACTTAGATAATAAAGGTGTCAATAAACAAGCCAAATCAATCATTATTCACATTGTAATGAAATAACAAATATCAACCCTATAAATAGCAGAGCAAAAATAAATAATAAAGCATTATAAACCAATAATCTTTACTTGGCGTAGATAATTAAAAATAGCAAAGTGAAATTGTTGTATACCAAGCATGAGAAAATTTTCTATATACAGTTAACAAACTAAGTTATATCAATAGAAGATAGAAATCATATCTGGTAAAGACCTTTTACAAGGCAATATTACACAATAATTCTTAATTCTATTTCTATCCAGCATTTGGATGCACACCAGCATAGAAAGAATAAAACAATCATAACAATAAGTAGCTTAAAATTTGGAATGACAGAGAAAACAGAATTTCATGTAAAGGAATTTCTATAGATAGGCGAATTACTCTTGCGGACAAGCTGTTAAGCATGTTGTCGATTTTCCGGACATGATTCACTTTGTAAGTATCTTCTATGAACACAACACCATGTTGAACAGTAGTTTACAATCAAGTCGGCATTAACCATAATTGCTGAAATGCATAAACTAGAATTCTAGAAGACACTTTTTATATAGTTAGCCTCTCTTTCCAATCGTTTTAACTACCAAAACTTCTCTATTTACAATCCCCTACCATTTCATCTTCTTATGCCAGGAAATGCCTGAGACAGTCTTGACAAGCAACACAACTTCACAGTGACAGATTTGGCACAAAATGGAAGTGATATAAATGGCAATAACATCTTGTATACGGTACAATGCACCACATAATCCCTGTTCAATGAAGTGTATCCACTCATGCTAAACAAAGATGCTGTCAACTTGCATACTTCTATCAAATCAAATAGCAGAAAAGCTTTATTTTTAAATATATGTAAGCAAATTAATGCTATCAGAAGAGAAAGTAGACATTAACTGCTCCAAATATGCATTAGGATTATGATTCCACCAAAATAACATGTACCCTGTTTTCGACTTCAACTGTACATACAATGTACACACTGTGTACACACAATGAAAGAACACACATAAAACCTGACAATAGTAGAGTGTGTTGAGAACAATGTGTTGGATAGTGTGTTGATAACACTCCTCATAGTAATAAATGAGCTATTCTAGCAAAACGCTCTTCTCAACACACACACACACGTACACTCTCGAATCCGTAAAAATTCAAATGGGCCCATTAAATTATATAGGGCCTAAATGATTTAGTGGGATCAGTTTCAATACATTATACTAAAGTGTCACACTACAGAATCCACCAAATTTTATGGCCAGCAAAAATTCGCGAAATATGATGCTTATTTAACCATGTTCATCAAGCACCAGTTCCTTGACAATTTAATCAAAATAGCTGTATTATGTGTCTATAGAACTTTTCAAAGGGAGAATCACTCTCAACATCAACGGAAGAGTGTTTTCATACATATAATAGAAAGGAAACATAACTGACAACTAATATCACATGTATTCCAAAGATGAAATTCAGAAGATACAAGAAACATATAGTCTTGAGATTGAATCAAGAAGGTTTGACATATGTGTTGTCCTCTCGAAACTTTGCAATTTGACTTCGAATCATTTGCTCGACATGGGGTTGAACAAACATGTGAGTAGTATCCAATATATGTATTATGAATTTGTCAGATGTAGGGAGTGAAGCATTCATATTAATGATATATTGAGCCATAGGTATATCACTGCACATCAAAAGGAATACAAAATTCAAAGAACAAAAAAAAAGGATTATAGCATGATGTTTACTACCAATGACTTTTGTACGTGGAAAGAATTTGGGACAGCTGTGTACATATTCAATTGTCAACATAAAAAATTAAGAAATTCTGAACCAAAAATGAAGAAACCATTACTAGTAAATTGTAAAGAAACCAAAAATAAAGAATTTGTTGTAAATGATCTAAAAATTGTAAAACAAATAGCAATTAATGATTTATTTGTTTATGTTATAAAACAATTGAAAAATGTTTTGAAATTCACTATTCAACTTAGCAGTAGTCATTTATTCCTTCAAAATCATAAAAGAAAATGGGAATAAGAATGCATCAAGACTATTATAGTATCAAAATTACAAAAACATCATTGAGCGCATCTTCGGTTAGTAATTTGATGGACCGAGCTGATTAATGAAAGGTATATTGAAGACCAAATTAACTGTAAAAAATAACATTCGAGATCATAGCAACTAACGAGAGACACAGTCGAGAATATTTCTGTAATTAAGGTTAACTAAGTGATAAGGCTTTACACAATTGAGGACTAATTTTTTTTATTTATTTTTTTAAAAACTCAGTATCCGGCCTAGGGACCGAATATCAATCCTACATTCCACTAGAGGGTTCAATTGAAGCCTGTATGAACAGACCCAATAGAGGATCACATTCCGAGGTCATAAGCCTACGCCACTCTCAGTTTTTTGAGGACTAAAGTTACAAATTATTTTTTGAAATCCATTGGAATAAGAATGCACGTGAAGAAATGAAAGGAAAAGAGAGAGTGTGTTACGATTACGAACCAGGAAATGAAGACGCCTTTAGTTGCATTGACCATGATGGATGTCTGGAAAGGAAGACAAGTTTGTGAATCGAGTCAGTGAGAAGCTCTGCTGCAACACAATTCCTTTTGAAGTGGCGGTTATCGCGATTATTCCAGCTAGTTGGAGATCAGATCACTGCCACTCCAACTTGTTTCTGATTCCTCATTACCAAAGTGGAACTAAAATATGTTTTAATAAATCAAAGTGTAAGTTACATAATATATCATCATTTAGCATGTATTTGTTTGATGTTTTAACAAGCTACTACAAAAGCTCACACTTTAAGAACAAAACCCATGAACATGATTCCTATACAAACTACACTAACCCAATAGAAACCATGCCTAGATTTTAATCAAAGCATGTATTCTCATATCATTTCTGGTCTTTATCAAAACGAACAAGTTCTTCGTGTCGGTGCTATAAACAAACCCCATTTCTCTTTCTCATTCTTCACAAACTTATCCATACCTATTGCTGCAACCTTTAATTGTTCTTTGTTCCCTAATTTTTTTTCATTAAGCACATAATTAATGCTATAACCATTAGTTTTTTTGGTAGTTGATTAATTCTTGCACCAAAAATTCATGGAGTTTTTAGGTTCCAAAAATTTGAACCATTTCATCTAAATTTAAATATCCCTTTCAATACCGATTCAACATTTCAACAAACAATTCAGATGATTTCAAGAAACAAACAATTGATAACTAATTGCAAAAATTTCCCAAATCTAAATTTTTCAAATCTAAAAATTTGATTTACAAAATCCATTACCTTGGTGTTGTTTCAACGTTGACGTAAGCTGCAGAAGGGATATTGGTTGTTCCTTATTGAGAGGAGGGCGGCGTTACGTTTATATGGAATTCGCGCGCAGAGAGAGAAGGGGCAAGAGGAAAAGGAAGGAGAAGAGTAATTCAAAAAATAAAAACCAGGGGTTCAAAATATGAAATACGGGATGGGAATAGGCTAGGCCGAGTTACGCTTTGCAAGACCTAAGCCTGGTCCGTCAAATTTTTGTAAGGCTTAGGCCTGGCCTGCGACCTATCATAGGCTTACATTTTAGGTCTGAGTCTGGCCTTATGAAAGCCTAATTAGGCATGCTAGTCTGTTTAAAAGCCTATTTTATATGAACATCTTTAGATAAGTAATGCAATTCATGGTTAAATAGACCAACAAACTAATAGATCAGTGATATTAAACTCTCTTTTGATATTTAACATGAAGTTTTAGAGAACTTCACTGTATATTATATCATATTTCAATTCTAATTTATAATAATACATTTAAATATGAGAAAAGAATAATGTAAACTAATAAGTTTAAATTATTTTCGATAAATTTATAATTAATTCAAAGTAGAGTATATAATAGGTAAAAACTTAGGTACAATTCCTTAGGTGCTTTTTGTATGGTTCATAACTAAATTCACCATGATTTCCTTAAATCCATAATTCTCTCAAAGTTTGTTATCTCCAAAAAAATTGTATTTTTAGTTAAGAACCATACGAAAAGCACCTAAGGAATTGTACCTAAGTTTTACCCTATATAATATATGCTATGAGGTATGAGTACTGATTAGAAAATACGAGAATTTTGATTATTGATTGACGATGAACCTTTATTGTATATTGTACGTGACTTGACCAAGTATTTGATATTTCTAAAAAATATTTTGTTAAATTTGAAGAGAAAAAGATAAAAGTGCATGACAAATATCAAACAAGAATACATGTGAAAAAATATTCAAGTCAAACAGAGGTGACAAGACGATAATATATTTTAGAACAAAACTGTAGCGACAACCTATAAAAATAGAGATACATATGGTTAGCTGCAATGTCAATAACATGCGG
>Ga0315913_1010591_pt1 | contig 10582 bp, 8 predicted proteins | sample MpolsnodulesMG_FD_207736 | JGI IMG/M metagenome (GOLD analysis project Ga0315913, IMG submission 207736) | Medicago polymorpha root nodule microbial communities from Los Angeles, California, United States - small nodules | ecosystem: Host-associated > Plants > Roots > Nodule | place: USA... | reverse complement strand
TCATGAATAAAATTTCAGTAAAAAGTTTTAGGTTTTTCAATTTAATCAAGCTTAGGCTCTCAAAAAATATGGATACAAAGGAGAGATTGAAATAATTGTGCTGATCATAGATAGAAATAGGCGATGTAATTTTCAGTTGGAAAGGTCTAACTATGTTTTGCCGATTTTGTTGGTTATTTGTATTGAGTATATAACAATCGGATATACATTTATTTTATTAAAAACAAAATCTGAAGAGGCACTTCGTTTGGTTTGAGAAAACATTTTTGTTTCTACTTTGTTATATAATTATTAGAATGCCACCTTATGTTCATTTTATTTTGATATTTCCTGTTGTGTTCTCTATTTCACCTTGTTGTTTTTTTAAGTATATCAGCTAATCCAAACATAAAAACATTGCTAGCTTTTGTTCTTAATAAATGAATATTTGTTTTAACAGAAATAGACTTTTAAATTTTAAAATATTAAATTACACTCTCACTTTCAGTGACTTTCAATCTAGTTGTATCATACCTTTTATGATTTATCTGTTTATTCAACTGCCGTCTCTTGATTATGGACTTTTTATCTCTTGCGCAGGGGAAAGATGGGAGCGTCACTTCACCGATTATCAAAATCACAGGCTATTGGGGGAAAACCCCCATTCTTAATGGTATTCTTCATTCTTTGTTGAACGTGCTCGTTGCTGTCTGTGATGCTTATGCACAAAGAAACATCAAAATGTTAATCTTTGGGATTGGGTTAGATAACTCCTTTGCATGTTTTAAGATTGTTGTTTGCTTTGCTGTGTTGATTGTGCTGTGCAGCCTTATTTTGGAATGTATGGATATGGTGGACCTATAGCATCTATGCATTTGGGGAGGAGGTATACTTTTTAAGATAAATCTCCTTCTGTCTTCGATTACATCCTAAAACTTATCTCTTTATCTCTTCCCTCTCTGATTTTTGCTACTCTCATATTACAGGGGTACTCGTGTTTCGTCCAAGACAAAACATGTAAAGAAAGTCTTTATGTTAATTCTTGAGAGAGAAGCTTTGTTGAAAAGATCCAACTCTGAAGCCACATGGAAGGTATTCATGTTCCCCTAACAATGCAATCACATTAATGCATTCTTTTCTGTCTTATTTTAATGTTCTCAACTAGTATTTTTTTTTATTCCATCTAGACAAATGGTGGCATAAGGGAACCCTTACAGGATGAAATCATGGATTCTCATGGCAGCTTTACAAAGGTATATAACATCTATTCTTGTTCTCTTGCCTGTTTTCACATTGCGGAATGGGAGAGTAAGGAATTTAATAGAGGGAAGGAAAGCAAGGGGAGTGAAGTTAAAATCCTAAATGTTATGGTTGAAGTGGAGGGAGGGAAAGGAAAATCAAAATTAGTTAATATTGTACACTTTGCAGAAGGTTGAAGAAATGAAACATAAGAAATTCATGAAGTAGTTTCGGTAACAAAGAGTGGGATAACATATGTAAGGATGAAATTAATCACATGATTCGATGCTGTTGCAGGTTGAAATTTTTGAGCCAAAAGTTAAAGATGTTGATATTAACAAACTCCAGTGCCACCTCAAGGACATATATTTCCCCTACATTCAGGTTTGAACATGCTAGTGAATCGAATCAATGCAACAGATGTGATTATATCTTGTCAAATTTTGTATGATTGTTGCTTCATATGTTCATTTTTCTTTTAATATTGTCAACATAAATTAACATTAATTGATTGTTGTTCCTTGGCAAAATATTGTTTTCACTACCTTGAACATATGGGTTTTTATTTGTTTCATTCATGCAGAATGATGACTTGTCTGAAAGAGGGAAGACCATTACACCGATTGAGTTCCAGGTTCTTTCTCCAGTATTATTTCTATTACATGATTTAATGAGCCAAAAAGCTTTCATATTAAAGCATATTTTCCCTGTTTCAAAGATTTGCTGAAGAATCATATCTTTGCATTGCAGTCAAATTTACTGTGGTTACATTTAATAATTTAAAGAAAAATTGTAATTTGTTCCATGAAAGTGTTACTTGATGTCATGGATAGGTATATATCAGATTGTAATAATAAATTTGGTTCTTTTTTAGGTCAACGGTGTTGATCTGACAGAGATTCAAGGTGGGGAGGTTGCAACAACTAATTTGCATTCTTGCAATGGTCCTGAGTTTGTTCTGCAGCTTCATATGTCTCTTGTACAAGATCATGGTATTTTCATAAACTTTTACTCTATCTATCAATATAGTCTGTGTTATGGTAAATGATATTTTTTTAACCAGTAAGTCTAATATTATACAGCTTATCCATTTCATCTGATTAACTGTAAAGAAATGCGAGTGTTGATTTCTGTTTGAATAACTATTTTAGGTTCAAGGGAATTCCAAGAAGCAAATGCACGCCTTAGATTCGTATATTTCCCTTTCACAGAGGTAATGGAAATAAATAGCCTATTGTATTGGACTTTGTCTACAATGGATCTCAAAATCAAGACCAATCAAATGAATACTATGTACACAATTATAGGGAAAGGAGAGTATTGAGAGGGTTTTGGAAAATTTAACGGCTGACGGTTACATTATAAGGGAGAGCTTCGAAAACTTTAGTCGGGTTTCCGTTAGGCGGCTTGGTCGTCTCCTTCCAGATGCTCGCTGGGTAAACTTCCAACCTTTTCTCTGAACTTGTCAATATAATTTGTCCTGTGCTTTGGTTCTAGCACTATAATGAGTTTGAGTTCTAAAAATATTATCCTCGTTACATTCTATTTTCTATACTTGTTATTTACTCTTGCAAACTTGTTTATACTTCTTGAATACTTTTTTTTTAATAAACCATCAATTTAACGTACTCTAAACTATCATCATATCTTCAATTAATTCATTTGTTTTTTTTATGTGGATTAACTTACTAGTTATTTTTGCCTAATTGACCGAAAATATTGTTGATGAGTTACAATTCTTTTGAACCAGACTTTACTTCCTTTTATGGACTTGAGGAACAAAAGGGTATCGACTAGTAAGGCAAGGATACTGAAAAGATGTTCCCTACGAGTTAAATGCTATGTTGGTATGTAATTACCGTATGTAATCATGCACTTTCATATTTATTATGTTTCTTTGCTTGATCATCTGAGTCCGACTTTCTAATTTGCAGAAACTGATGCTGGTTTTAAGCCAACCCAGTCAAAGGTTAGACTTGCAATATTTTAAAATATTTGTTCGTAAATAAATGTGCTACCGTGTGTCCTTTTCTGTTGAATATTGTTGTAATAATTTGCATTCTTAACAATATCAAATTGATTACATATTATGCGGTGAACATAAAAAGATACATCATGTATGGTCTATTGTTCCTCCCAAGAGAATACAAGTGTCATTATTTGTGTATACATGTATAATGCTATCGATTGCGAAACCATAGGAAAGTAAGTTGGAAAACAGTATAATTGAGATAAAACTAACGAGTCTATTCTTTTTATCTAAACCCTCCGATTCCTAGGTAAGGGGCCATAGTAATTCCGAGTTTGGTCGAGACATAAGTAATGTCTAACCAACGATTGTTTTAGCTTGGATAAATTCAAACTTGGATTCCGCCGAAGGAGTTTTCCTTTATATGTATCTAGTGTGATTAACTAATATACAAGAATGATATTGTCATGTCTTTTATTTTTTTTCTCCTTAATTTAAGGATAATCAAAATATCAATGCTTTTTCAGACGGATTTAGCTCAACACAATCCATTCACCATTGCTTTGAAGAACTTGGGCAGTAAAATTACATACAAAGACAATGGTATTTTCTTCGTATAAATCTCATGACACAGTTTAAAGCTTATTGTCTTTATTATTAATAAATACTCAACTTATCTGTTATTTTAAACCAGCAGATGTTTCTGTTGAAATTAGCACAACTACAAAAATGTTAACTCCTTTACAACTAGAAAAGGAGTACCACGACTGGATTCTACAAATGCACAATCGTTATGATGAAGAAGCTGATGCCGGTGAGGATAAGCCAGTTATACTTGTCAATCCACCAAACAAGAAAGCACTTGGCATTTCCAATGATGGTATGACTAACAAAATTTTGATGGCAATTGCTTCTAGTTATGTTTTTCTTGTGGCAGTTCGAACCATAGCGTTTTGAAGAAAATGGCCATGTAACAAAGTAATAAATTAACTAATCCTCTGATGCATGAATTTTGATGCATATTAAAACAGTTGCACTAGACTAGTTTTGTGTAGTTAAAATGTATATATTTGCTGCTATTGGACTAAATTTAATCTTCCTTTTTGTGATTCTGTTTTTCTTGCTATTATGAAGTCGTTAGAGTACATCGGGTTCTGAAGAGAAAGGAAAAGACATGGAGTCATGGACAGAGAATTAAAGTGTTAAAAGGAGCATGCACAGGGTGTCACAACAACAATGTTTATGCAACCATAGAGTACTTTTTGCTTGAAAAATTTGAAGGAGACCCGGGTGGTAAGATTTCTGATTGTAAAGCATTAACCTTGCCTCTTTGTTTTGATATTTAATCTAGAAAGAAATAGAATATCCCATATCTTCCAAATCACAGGGAAATTAAAAGTAGAGTATTGAATGAAAAGCAATAAAATATATTTATGTTTTCATGCAATAGAATATATTTATGGTATCATGCAATCCACGGTATCAAAACCTAAACGATTTTATATCTTTAAGCATACTATTAAGTTTTGAATCCTGTAACCTTGTTATATAAAAAATATTTTATATGATAATCAAATATTTTATACCCCTTTTAAATATAAGGACTTTGTTTTTACAATATTAATAGTTAATAACGACTTATAAAATTTTGAACTCACTTGTTGTTTCTTCTTCTGTGGTCTGCATTTGCTTCATGTTATTTTTACAAGTCAACATGTTTATTAAAAATGAAACATTTCTACATCTAATACCTGTTAATTATTAATCTATAGTACAATAGCCTAGTGTACCAAAAATAAGTTATAAACCTTAATAACTTGACAAATAATCGATTTTTTTGTCTTAAAAAATTATGCTGCCAATGAAATTTTAATATAGTACTAAAAATCAAGCTTTAATCGCATTTTAATTAGAGCTGACCACTTTCAATGTTTTGTTGTTAATAGGAGAAGCTCGAATTATATGCAGGTTCGTTGTACCTATTTTTACAAAACTCTGCCAACTAAAATCATATAAATCCTCTAAAATTATCTCTATTCACTGTGCGTTGCTTGATTTTAAAGGCCAATAGAAATCCCAGAGGAGAATGGGTGCTCTCTTGACGTCAGTAATGGCGAAAACCCCACCTTGAATATTGGTAGCTCTTTGTCTTTACCAATAAGCGTGATCGACACAGAAAAGGTTCAGTGATTAAATTTTGATTTTTAAATTTTTTACTGTAGAAAGGCTGATTTATAACTTCTTAGCAATATGTTACAGCTTTTACCTGTTGAAAGTATTGAATGGGAGCGTCGACTTAATAAGATACAACAGAAAGCTCCTGCTTGTATTGACTCGCTGGGCTCAAACCATCATAAACACCATTCTAAACGAAAGCAGGTTGACGTGGTAAGTATTTTTAGTTACTTTTTATATCTGTCTAGGGAGTTATTTATACTTTCAATCGTGAGGTTAGATGCGGGTTTTGTTAAATCATACTATATTTCATTCATCTGTTTAGTTGAAATGCTTCTGCAATAGAAAAAAAAAGTAAGAAATTTGAAATTAGAAAGTAATATACCGATAATTTTTTTTTATTTACATTTATTATTGTTTTTCAAACAAGAAAAAGCTTACTTGTGATTCCAATGTTTTTTACTATTTAGATTAGATTTGAAATGATAATTTATCATCAAATGACATTAATTTGTCTTATAAAAAAATGACATAGATTTGTTATTTGTAAATAGTAACTTAGTTGTTTTAGTGTAGGTGCCGTCTAAATAATTAATATCCATTGTGTTACATTCATGAACGAAAGCTACTTTATTCTCATATGAGTTGAAACATCTCAATTCAAGCTCAACGTAAGGAAGTTTCTTTTTTTGGTACATGTCATATGCCAGTACTTAAAATGACTTACATTTAATTGTTAATAAATGACTTGAGAATTTCATCTACTTTTACTCAGCAGAGGAAAAAATTATGAGAAATTGAAGAACTAACTTTTGAAGAACCTTTTTTAAATCTCCATACATTTAGTGGATTGACTTATGGAAGTTGCCTGAATTCTTTATCCCTAGTCAAGTCTATAATTTTTAATTTATTTCTACTTGAATTCTCCATATTCTCTCTACAACTTTGGATTCAATGCTGTTTTTTAAGTTGTAGTTTGCCGTTGTAAATTATTTTGTTGGGCGTCGTGCAATGCAATATGGTGCCTTGGTGATTTTATCTGTTAGGTGGACTCAATCAGCAAAAGTTTTGACAAACGGGTGACAGGAAAACCTTCTCATTGTGCTGAGAAGTACAAACTTCTAACTGATGACCAAAGTCCAGAGCTAGATGTGAGGTATGATTGCTAAAGATATTTATCCATGAATTTGTAAGACTATAACATGTCTTTCCTTCGCAAAGCTTTTATTCTTTTCCCTTTGCTTATTACTGGGACATATCTGTTTTAATTATTGGAATATCTTGTGTAATTTTAACTTCTTTTATTTGTACTTCTGAGGTTCTGATCAAGAATGTTTAATTTGGTATGACATTTCAACAAATGATTTGCTGTACAGGGTTGGTTCTACCTTTCCAGCCTTAGCCATTGCATGTTATGACATCCATGGTAATCGAGCACCGTTTGAAACAATTCCGGATGTGACTGTTCAACTTCAGGGAGCGAAGGACTTGTACTTCAAAGTGCATGGAACGAAGATTGGTCTTTCAACTGATAAAATGATTTTAAAAATCATGGTAAGCATGTTGTGTACTTCTTCGGTCTTATTGATAGAAAAATAAATAAATAAATAACTATTGGATTGTTTTGAAATGATTGGCGCAGGATGCGATGGTTACACTTACAAGTAATGATTTGGACAAGATAAGGCCCAGCTATAGAACTAATTTGATTATTGCTTCAGAAAATATTCCGTTGTCACTATCTTTTCCGTGTCGAGGTGATTTTGATTGATGTCTGTCTTTTATTCATCAGGAAGTAAATTAGTTTTCAGTGTTGTTTATTCTTATGCTTGTTATTTGTTTTCAGTTTCTCCTGCTTATCCCGAACATGTTGAACTGAAGCCTGATATAAGAGAAGATCAACTAATTCCAGGTTTCATTTTCAAGGAGTTAATGTTGGAGGTATCTCAAAATTGCCTATGTTGATGTGCATTTTGTCTTTAAAGATACAAAGAAAGTGATTAGATAAGGGAAAGCCAAATATTTCATGGTTCATATGCTGGGTTGGATCCGTCAGAATTCGTGGTTTAAATATCACTATCATTTAGTGCCCGACGCGCCTCGAATAGGACTATTTCCCGTGGGGGAAACCCAAAAGAGTAGCAAAGGCTATTAAATCATGTATAGGCACATCCACACATCAAATTGTTTTGAGAAAAAATATAAAGTTGTGTCCATTTAGACGTGCAGATTTCCTCCATTCCCTATTATCAGCCACCTTATATCAAGCTGCTGTTTTGGAAGTAGATATTTCTTGTTATAAATTTAGATTTTATAAAGTATTTCATTTGCTCTCGCGTTGATTCTTTAATCATTATGTATTCATGCAAAACAATCTGGATGATCTTAATAAAATTGTTCATATATTATTGTAACTCTTTGAATGGCCAATTACAAGCTAATATATATGTAACATCGCAGACACACACACAGCCACATATTTGTGTTTCTACTGGTATCAAATTAAGTTTCTATGGCAGTTTCATAATTCTATATTTCTAATTGACATATTTGCTTGTATTTCTATCGTCCAGATGTTTGACGAATATAGAAACCATGTGTCTGAAGGCATGGAGGTTAATATTGTTGTGGATGGATTTGAAATGCTAAATCATTGCAGTACTTACAAGGTAATGCTATTGTACGAACTCAAGTATACCTGGATAAATGTTTTGGATTGATAGTTGTACTATGACAAATATATATGTATGTATATCCTCTTATCAATATATGCATGAGCTTCTATTTCCCTGTTTTTTCTTCTTATGTTGTTAAATGAAAATTCTGATCTACAGGTTGCTGATAAAGGAAAAATTGATCTTAGTGGTCTACTAAAGTTAACAGCAGGTTATGGAGAAAATGGTATGTTGCTTTTAAATATGATGCTACAAATATCATAAATGTATCAACCAAATATACTTTTAACTTTAGCTACTGCTCTAAATTTTCTGCCTACGTTACTTGTCATTATTCTCTTTAGCGTCAGAATGTTATATATTGGTGTAGGTCTCAGTTAGTTTGCGGTTGTGGAAATGATGCCATGACTGTTTCATTATTTAAATTTACTTTTTGGTTGCAGATTGCAACATTGTTTTTCTCGTCATCTAATTTGTTTGATTGATGGTGCAGCATCCATATCTGTTACATTCGAAGGTAGACCAATATTCAAGGAGGAGTTTTCAATTGCACGAAGATTCTTGAGAATCGCATCTGAGGTTATTTTTAAAAACAATTGTAGAACTATAGTGTATTTGGTTATATTTTAACTGATATATTGTGTATAATTTCAGGTGCCTGATTTTTGTGCTGCTGGTGGTCAGTTAGAAAACGTTAAATTTGAAATTGTCAATATTGATGGAGATGTGGATACGAAGATTCATCACGACAATCAAGATTACCAGTTTCATATGCTTACAATTAAGTCAGACCTTATCAATGCAGAGGAATCTATACGATACCTTTTCAAGCAGGGATGCTGTACAGTTCCATTCATACGTGTTCCAGAAATTGAGGGGACTTTTTGTTTTGAAGCTTCTCATTCGCAATATACCGAGCTATGTCTAGCTCTAAAGGTTATATTTTTAATTTTTTTATCATTTGTTATATTTTGGCATAGTTATGACTTGTATAAAATGAAGGAATTTGTCTGCAGGTTCGAGTTACCAAAATGTCCAATGCAAAAGATCAACTTCTATCCCCGGATAAGAATATTTTTCCCCTGCAGGAACTATCACCACTTAATCATGAAAATAATTTAATGATCTCTGTCCTAAATAGTGAAGAAAAGGTACGGACGTGAAATGTGCTATGCTTTGTTTCATTTGTTTGCTCAAATTTAAACGTTTTAGATATGAATAAGGCATAGCTTTGTGTTGGTATGCTTCAAAACTCATGAAAACAGCAAACTTGTTGCGGACGATAAAAGTTGGTTAGGTGATTGCTCAAGTGATTTCTTTTATTCATGTGGCATTGCTCTTGTTTTCTTATACAGATTTGCCAACTTGGAAGCAAAATTAAAAAAGTAGAAGAATATCTTAAAACTCTAAATGAGGAAAAGGCTGAGAAGGAGAAAGAGATGTTGAAGCTGCAAGGTTCTCTCTCTCTCTCTGTCTGTGTGTGTGTGTGTGTCTTTCTGTCTCTATTTTTACTCCTATCAAATGTTATATATTTCTCTCTTATGAGTTATATCTGATTACGCTAGTGTGCATTTGTAAATGCTAGTTTGAGTCTGCTGACTGCTGCCACATTATACTAAAAGTTTACTGAAATAAAAAAAATGAGTTTGTTTAGTTTTATAGTGTATAGTGAAGGTAATGACATTTGAACTTAGGACCTCATCATTAGACCAATCTTAGTGTCTTAAATGACGTTTTTTGTGGTTTGTGTTTGTTATTTCACAGATGTCGACTCGTTGTTCTCCAACACCAAAGAGAAAGTGACTACAAAAATTAAAAGCATGGAAAACTCGGCAACTTCTGTCCTATGTAGTCTGTCTGCACAAGAAAAGCAACAGAATCACTTCTTGGAAGATATAATTGGGGTCGTTGCCCTCCTTGGTTCTGTTCAGAGTCCTGAGCTTAGCAGGTTTGTCAAGTGTTTCACCTTTCCCATCCCAGCCAAACACAAAAAATGCAAATACTTTAAACAATCTTGCATTTCATTATCATTGGTAAAGGATAAAATTCTTGGTTCAAAAGTGTGATTGTATTTGTAGCTAATGTAATTATGATGATTGTGGTGGTTGCAATGCACTTGTAATTGTGCTGTTTGCACTGAACATAATATTCCATCATTAGTTAGCTCCACAAATCATATCTTCCCTGTATCACTCGCTCACCAACATTGAATCTTTTGAGGTCTATTTTGCTTCTGAACGAGTTATCTTAATTTATTTACAGAATGTTGGCTGAATATCTTGGTGAAGATCAAATGCTGGGTGTTATTTGTAGATCTATTGATACTGCAGTTTCTCTTGAACGATATAAACAAAATGGAGAAATTAATTGTTTGCATGCTTTGCATGCTGAAGCAGCTGGTCTTGGAGAAGCTAATATAAGCAAGCGTTTTCTTGTTATGTCTTTTGAAGATATAAGGTAGTGTAGAGTTTCAGGGTTCTCTATGACCGTAATTTTGATTATTATATGATATGATAATTTTATAGAAATTTTTTTTTGAGAAAAA
>Ga0315913_1010590_pt1 | contig 10585 bp, 8 predicted proteins | sample MpolsnodulesMG_FD_207736 | JGI IMG/M metagenome (GOLD analysis project Ga0315913, IMG submission 207736) | Medicago polymorpha root nodule microbial communities from Los Angeles, California, United States - small nodules | ecosystem: Host-associated > Plants > Roots > Nodule | place: USA... | reverse complement strand
AAAAAATGTCAGAAGTGGGGTTTGAACCCACGCCCTCTCACGAGGACCAGTTCTTAAGACTGGCGCCTTAGACCTCTCGGCCATCCTGACTTGGTGGTGCACTTTTTGTTACATATTATATATATTATTTAAAATTCTGGACGTAATTTTAAAAATAAAAAGCGACTCCGCTGGGGATCGAACCCAGAATCTCTGGTTCCGTAGACCAGCGCCTTATCCATTGGGCCACGGAGTCTTCAATGGAATGCTTGTTAATGTAGCTGAAACAAAGAAATTTATATATTCAAGGTAGAACATACAAGTTACTTTTGTTTTACTAAGCCCTTACTTTCACTTTCAAGTGCATAGCAAAACAAAGTGCTCTAATTTTTACATTTTGATGAAAGAGGAAATAAAAACGAAATTGAGGAGGGAAAGCTATTTATTTTCTATCATCGTTCAAAAGAGGCTTTAAAAAAGGGAGGATGAGACACGTTTGTTAACATAAACTTTCACTAGGGTCAATTTACCAGCGCAATAATTAACCTCGCGATAATTATGTTTGATTTCACAACTTCAATACACCTGATCCAACGAGAGCAAAACTTCATGAAGGAGATGCATCAAATACATATATGTGATTTTCTTAACAACGGTAAAAAAAATCCATCTATATAAAGATGGTGAGAGTTGGTTCCAAACTTGCTCTTATTGTACTCTTTTTTTAATTAATAAACTTATTTGTACTCTTTTTTTATTTTAATTAGCAATTTTATTTGTACTCTTTGATTGAATACTTATACCTCAATGTATATTTCCTCCAAAAATTAAAACACCAATGTGTAGATATGATATTTTTTAGGGTACAGTACAATGTATAAAGAATAGTATATAATTTATTACCGACTGATATGTGTATATGCGTTATAGAATTACTATTTAGATTACATATATTGTGTGATAAATGGTATGGAAGTGTAAGTTTTGATGAAATGTAATTTTAACCATTTTAAATCTCTCCTCTCTTTTCTCATCACAAGGAATTTTTAACCATTTTTATTCTTTGGTGAAGTGTATTTTTAACTTTATTTCAAACAACTTCCAATTAAGATTGGAAGAATAGGAGCAGCAAGTTTTGATTAGTTTTATCGGCTACCTCCTCTAACCAACTAACCTCATGTACAAGGTTAGCTTTTGAGAGTTCAGAAACATGGTTAATACTACATACTATGGTAAGAGAAAATTCAAATCAGTTAAGTTTTTCTTTCCTGATGATTTACACCCTCAAGCAAAATGAGCATGGATCATTTCAATAATATCCCCATTTTTCGTCTATATCCCCTGTTTGTTGTGAGGCCTACTGTTGTTAGAGAGCAGAACCTTATTAATGTTTTAAATTCAGTCGATTTGTGTTTGTTTACCATCATAGTGACACTTCCAATATTTTATATTCTTATATTTTTAAAAATGAATAAACATAGAATCCTAAATAGTGATTATCTTCTTTCTAGTATAATCTTATATTAAAATAATCTGAAAATTGTCAATGCCATGTGAACTCATTTCTTTAAAAAATAATTGACCTCCACTGTCCTATTTTGGTCTAGTAAGAGACTGGGTAGGGTGGACAAACCCACATTATCAACACTTAGTTCATTGATTAAAAATAAGCATCGTTCGTTGTTGGCAATCCCATCTTTCCTTTATATGATTGACCCCAAATTTATATGCCTAAGAAAAAAGACTGCAACCTTCAAACACATAGCACGGCCCTCCAACTGAAGTAGTATGTGGCAAGAAAATTGTGCAACCGCATAGATGAGGGAAACATAGGTTCAATTCATAAAACATGGCGGTTAGCAGCACCGAAATCCATAAAGACAGGGAGTGTCAATTATACACAAAACTAAGAACTTTTGAGAGGGGATTGCAAAGTTCCTTATGACCCAAATAATTCAGTTATAAATATACCAACAGCATTGCATTTGTTATGTCCTTGATGGGGTATTAGCAGATAGCTCTCTGGCAGTAAGTAAACAAATTAACTCTGAAAATTGAAAATCCTTGTCAAGTCTCCCTAGCAGCAAAACCTGCTCCCTGAAATATACGTTTAGTTTGTAATGCAGCCCATCAAAAACAACTCATCCCTTCATCATTTCTCATAGAGATGTAATCAATGTACCCAACAAATGAACTATATATGATACATCTCCACAAAGAGAAAAAAAGTTGAATAACAATTGCATACCTCCCAGAATCTTTGTTGAGATATTGTGCACTGATCTTACAATTACGATACCATATGCACTATTCCATCAGCTATCATTAATCTATTGTCTTCTTGCAACTTCTGAAATTTCAAAAAAGACAAGACAATGTAATTGGAGTTTGTGGCTGGAACATGACGACACATTTATAATTATAAAGACAGTGCTAAAGAGAGAAACTGAAAAAGAAAGGGGAAACTGTACAACCAGACATTATGATAATTCAATGAATATGTATGAGAGAGAGAGAGAGAGAGAGAGAGAGAGACTCAATTAGAGAAAGCCTCAAAAGATGTACCTCTAACAGGAGCAATACATCTGCAGAGCTGTAAGTGGAACCTGCCCCTCTATTGATAACATCCTCTATGTCTGCAATAGGTATTTGATCCAAACGGTTGGAACGCATATGCTGACCAAATAGGGAATTGAATGCTTCGATTCTGCATGTCAATGGAAAACAGTTTACATCCGAAACAGGTAGAGTTCAATATAAGAAAACAAGATTATAAGAGGCTAAAGATTGGCAGTTGAAAGACCTTTCAGGAGTGAGACCAACAGCAGGTTGGGCTTCTGAGGTATCGTCTACTTCCATGGCATCTGCTGTTGAGCTAGTAAAAAGAAAAACAGGCAGAGTTCAATAATGGCTAAATAAGTTTACGAAATCAGGACAACAAAAATGTCACCATTAACATGGTATCAATGTATCAGAGTCGTTATGCACTATTGTAAACAATGTTAATTTAGTTTCTGGATATGGGAAATAAATGAACCTATGGTAAAAATTAAGATATAAAGATGCTTGTAACATTTATATTTAACTTCCCCAAAGATAGAATAAACTAATTTTCACTTACTTTCTTTTACTTTTAGAACCACGGTCAGGACCATCATTTTCACCGTCAGCCCTACGCTTCCTCTCCAGTTCCCTTTCCCTCTCTTCTTCACGCTCATCCATTTCTGTCAGTTCTTTATGATATATTGCAAAATTCAGAATCTTCAATGCAGCATCAACATCAGACTTTGAAACCTGGAAGGACAAATGGAGATTCAATCACCACAAGTGCTGAACACAATCACAAGTTGTAAAAGTACAACAAGGTTCAACTTAATAAGAGTAACAATCGTAACAAGAAAAAATGTAGCCAATGAGGGTGCCAAATGCATATTTGAGCAATTGATGTAATTTACTTTCAAGTATTTTAGAAGAATTAATTTTGCAAGAGTAAGTTGTGTTTTCAAATGTTTGCCTAAAAGTAATTTTCTGGCATTTGGCGGTAATACAACTATTAATTTTAGATGAAAGTGATGTTAAGTTAAAAACCACTTTTAGGCTGCAAAACGTTGAGCCCCATAAGAAACTTTGGAAGGGTATCCAAATGTCCAAGTGTAACTAAAGAAAGACTGAAAAATTAATTTGAAATGGCCTCTGGACATACTACGTTTGTTGTCAAAATGAACATGCATCTCACGACTCATGATATTAGTATGTTACGAATATCTAAAAGGTGGACACCAAGTACAGTACCTTTCTGCTCAACTTCAATTTGGCATGAGCAGTTGAGAGACGTATTATAGTTTCTAAAGTTCTGGCAGTTATTGGAAGTGTTCCTCCAGTCTGCACAAGGCCAGCAGGATATCAATACAAAACCAATATGTAGAACTATTGATATGTTTCGGGCTAATTGCATTCATGATGCTAACCTTCGCATTTGACTTTGCATTCCTGAGCTCAGCGTATGCTGCAGCAATCTGCTCAGATGCCTGTGGAAAAATTTAATTGACATAAGGGATTGGAACAAGAGGATAAAAATCATCGGAAAAAGTCAGACTTCACAATAGCCATTTAGGTGTGGCAATAGCAAAAAGACAGCAGACCCAATAGTTCCTTACAACAGATAAATTGTAATATATAAGAGGGAATTCACTATTAATCAAGAAAAGAATGATAATGCTATTAGTAATATCACCTCGTCAGTCAAGTCAGGTTGAATCCTATGCTTAGCATAATGGATATACTTTTTCAGGAACTTAATCGTAAGTGTATCGCGTTTGCGACCTCTGTCGGTTTTCTTTCCATGTAGCATTCTGTTATATTTGACAAAGACAGATGATTCAGTATCAGCTTCCTCTTCTCTTCCATATCTTGCACTCCCATCATGTGCCGCCTCACCTGCATTGATAAGTATGTTAATTTGAATTCTCTAGTATATGCAGGTTCATAGCTTTTTTTCAAAACTGCTTATCTACCTCCATCAATGGCAGAACGAAATCGATGCATACGCAGGACGTGCTCTGATATTTGGCGATCAATATCAGGATCCATTTGGTCCAACACAATAAACAATAGATCAAATCGAGAAAGCAAAGAGTCCGGTAGTCCAATATTTTTAGTTGGAGTCAGTGAACGATCATACTGTAGAATCAAATGACAAAAGCCACAAAGTCAAGTTTGGAAGAGTTTAAGGTACAGTAGAATATTAATAACTTTTGTTGTTAATACAGAACTGCAAATAGCAGAATGCCACTTACAGTTCCATATATGGGATTTGCAGCTGCCACCACACTGCAACGAGCATTAAGTGAGGCATGGATCCCAGCTTTAGCAATAGTTACAGTCTGCTGTTCCATAACTTCGTGTATAGCTACACGATCTTGATCATTCATTTTGTCAAATTCATCAATGCAGACAACACCTCTGTCAGCAAGAACCATTGCCCCAGCTTCTAACCTTCTTTCTCCTGACAAAAAGAAATTATATTTTTTTTAGATGGCAAAAGTCATAAGAGAATTATGTATTGTCCTTGAAGAATGTTTACCTGTTTCTTGATCTGAAGTAACTGCTGCTGTCAAACCAACCCCAGAAGAACCCCGACCTGTAGTTGATATGGCCAAGGGAGCAATATTCATAATTGCTCTCAAGAGTTGAGACTTGGCAACAGAGGGATCACCAACCATCATCATATTAATGTCACTAAAAGAAGAAGGCAGACCAGTATTACAACTTTTGTAAACAATAATAAGAGAGATAAATGTCAAGAATGTGTTGGACTGCAATAATACCATCTTCCAAAAAAACTAAGGGATATAATGATATATGGAGAAAGCACTAACCCTCTCAAATGAGTTCCATTCTTTAGGTTCTTCTCCACTCCACCAAGCATCAATAAAATCACTGCTTTCTTTATCCAAGAATGGCCATGTATAGAAGGTGCAAGTGAATTACCAAGCAGATCAAATGTATCATCTCTTTCAGCTATCTTTTTAATGTTTTTAAGGTCTTCAGGGCTGTAGATTGGAGCATTAGCCTCTTTGTTGAGAAGAGATACATTGTTGGCAATGAGCACAGTCCTGCATCCACAGCAATCAATTAAGTTTCTGTTCAATAAAGCAAGAGCAAAGGAATTATTTAGTATATTTTCTGAAGCTACCTGAATACACCATTCACACTGCCTTTGCTTTTTCCTGGAAGAGCCTTATATATACCAACAATAGCTACACGATCTCCAGGCTTGCAAGAATCAACGAGGTCATCCTCTGCTATGATATCCACTGTTCTTGGGAGCTGACCAGGTGCAGAATTTTCAGGAACTTCCTGCATGGACAAGGTTTGATGATCCTTGTATTTGCACATTCCATACTCGGTCACAAGCAAGTTGCCACTTTCATCCTACAATAAACATTTAGTCAGTAAATTTTATCCTTTCGTATTAAAAATAATGCTAGAAATGAAGGATCTTGTGATTACCCTTGTGGGATAAACAGATCCTGTGGGCAAACCCAAATTAGATGTAATGTCGCGATAATCACGGCTTGTGAAGCTTCCGGTGGTGGGGCAGAAATGAACACTTTTAACAACCTTTGGCCTTACGAGAGAACCTATGAGTGAAATTAACAAGTTAGATTCCAGCATGAATGAACCCATAATCTGTATGAAATAGAAACGAGAGAAAATGTGAAAAGAAACTACTAAAAGATAACACCAATTGCAGCTTGTAAAAGAGATTAGATGCTTTATAACCGGAAAATGACTTTTACATTACCACTATCCTCTAGCATAATGCATAACATGCCACCCAAGGACACATTCAAATATTTATCATTTCCTAAAACTCAATCAAATATTTATCATTTCCTAAAACTCAATGGATACCCAAAAGAATCAAATAAACGGGTAAATTTACCGACCAAGTGAATCTGGATACAAACATAAGCAATAATTACCAACCAAATTTGGTGGAAATGATTAAGATTATAGGCACTCTATCACTAAAACTTACCTATACCTGCATAACATGTCTATTATGTTTTTATATTTGATTAATTCAAATTTGGGAAATTAAAAAAAAAATGAAAAACTAAAAAAAGATTGAAAAGATTTTCTATAAAAAACTGAAGTTAAATACTTTTGTCTGTAATGTTCCGTAATTAGGATTTGGATAAACTAAGATTATTATTCAGTTGTATTATATATTGTAATTAAAATTGAAGCTGTATCAAAACGTATGAAGCTGAACATTAGTTAAAAATAGAGTTCCACTTCCAAATCATTGACCAACCAAAACAAAAGGTAAAGTATAAACCCTTAGACATAAGAACCCACACATCCCACCAACATCACGGTAAACAGCCATTAGCACAGAAAATAAAAATTCCCAAAGCTACTGATAGCCTGTTTGGATTGGCTTATTTGAGCATATCTACTGGCATTAGCACTAGCTACACTGTTTGGAAGAACTAATTCATAAGCTGTGTTCAGATTTTTCCTATAAGCTCTCCAAGATAATTATGTAAAGAGCTTATAGATTTAACAAAAGCAGCTTGACTTTATTATCTTGTCATGTTTTAAAGAAATAGCTTATTCATAAGCGCATGTATGCTACAAAATAAGTTGTTTATCCAAACAGTGCCTAATCAAGGAGTAATCATATATAAAAAGAAAAAACATTTGATCATACAGACAAGTTCAAGAGAAACCCTAGGAATCAAAAATCAATTGTTATAACGCCATTTTCTCACGAATCATACTAACTAAAGTGAAAAACAGTTTAACTTACATTTAGTGATAATGCCCTCGACACAAACCATAGAACCTATAAATTCAGAAAGAAGATCCCTTGGCGTAACTCGGCGAGAAACAAAAGGACCTTCAAATCCAACAAGAACTTGTTCCCCTTCCTTCAAATACTTTGGATCACTACCACGAACAACATCGGTAACCGCATCACAAAATGATTGCATATACTCACTCGGATTTCTCAGAATCCTGAAAAAAAAACAAAAATCGGTTAGAATTTAAACAAAATCGAATTCTACAGTGGCAACAGCAAAGGTGAAAGCCGTTACGAACCTGTTTCCTAAGTCGCGGAAGTTGTGGAGATCGGAGATGTTGACGATTAAGCGGCGGCGTTTGTGGTTGATTAGAGCTTTGATTTCATCCATGTAAATGCTTTTTCCGATCTGATTCAACAAACAAATTGAAATTGTTAGAAATGAAGAAGAAAAAAGTGAAAATTAAAGAGAAGTGAGGAATTAGGCTACATCTTGATCTAAGAAATCAACGAATTCTCGCTTGTGAGCTTGACGAACTTCTTCGCTCAAATCCATTTTCGGAGGTTTCTGAGAGAACGATGAGAGAGAGAGAGAGAGGGAGAGAGAGAGAGAGAGAGAGAGAGAGAGAGAGAGAGTGGCGATGGAGGAAGAAAGAGGAATGTTGCGGTTCGAGTGTTTTTTTAGAGATAGGGCATTGTTTTGGCGGGAAATGGTCTTGCGTTGTGGCGGGAAATGGAGTATGAATTGGTTCGGTTCGACCGGTCCGGCTTTTATGCTTCACGCTTTACTTGGTTTTTTTTTTTTTTTTGAAACTATTCTTGGTTTATTTGTATACTATACAGTTTGATTTGATTTTTTTCTTTTACTAAATACTGTATTTGATTTGATGTATGTAATGTAATTGATGATTCCGTAAAAAAAAGGAGCAGTATAAAAGTTTGTGTGTTAATTTTTTTCTCATTGCTAAAACTTGAATACTAGACTTTCAACTGCTTAACTCTATGTTCAAACTGATTTATAATTCTATTAAATGAATATTTGATATAATCCTTCGTGATACTGTGTAAACCATATAGTGTCATCGATATCTTTTTTTTTTTGTGTCTTAGGTTTGAACCCCGGATCTTGCATATATTATGCATTGTCCATATTAACTGAGATAAGCTCGCGATGACAATATCATCGATATCAATGAACATTGTATTTAAAAGAATTGATTTTACCATTAAAAAAAAAAAATAACGGTATAGTTTGTTGCCCGCTTGCCTTTAAGTTGAAGAATGACTTTATATTGTTGCAACAAGATTTATAAACTAAACAAATATCCCTTGAAGTTGAAGAAGTATTTGTTCTATTTACTTGCTTATTAATTAATCATTAAAATTTAAACGTAAAAGAAATTTACTTTATCATGGTAAATTAATTTTTGGCTTATTCTGTTTACTTAAGTTAGTAATCAAACTCAAGTACACTAGATGTTGAGAAATGATACGAAAACTTATTTGCTATGAATGTTTAGCCAATGTTCTTGAGACATTTTTTAGCTTTTTTTTTTTGTGATATTTTAATGACATTTAATGAAAGAACACCCTTTTATCACTTCATACAAAAAAATTCAAAATACAAAACACAAGATATAAAGCTTTGTTCTGGCGACAACATATAAAGCTATTACCTCATCAAATTATTTTAGCTATTGAGAGTTTTTTTAAGTGATTAAACTAGTCCACCTAAATTGAGAGAAACAGTATTGCAAGATTGAAAATTTCTTGCGCATAAAAACCATATGAAAATTTCTTATTTTATTAGTTACTTTTATCCCTGTCTCTAGTGATTCTCAATCAACTATCAAGGAACATTTGTTCGAAAAATATATAAACTATCAAGTAACGTTTCTTCTATATACTTCAGCCATCATTTCACTACATCTTTATAAATTATACTTGTACATCAATCCATCCTCCTCATATTGTAAGTATAACAAGTCACTTTAAGATACCAATTAAACATTAATGTTATCTTTTCTATTAATCATTAACTATTTACTATTTTCTCTTCTTTCAATTCTTTAATATATATTTTCCATAACATTATATTTTATAAAATAAGTCATGATTTCTCTTTCGCATACAAAATTAATTACATTTTTTAATTTGTATAAAATGGCCAAAACTACTTATAATTTGAATTCAAGACCGAAGGATATAATTTATAGGCATTTATTGCTCTGTAAAATAGTATAAAGACTAACAATATATTACTCTATATTTCTCTGAGAATAGTCCAAGCATAAAACAGATAACGGAAAACAGCTTGCAACCAAAAAACAAACTAAACCACACATGCTTATTCCGAGATTCTATGTATGCCTATAACTGGTTTTCAGGAACTACAAAGTTATCCTGAAAAATGGCAAAAGACGAAACCATTCTTAACAAGCTAAATGTATCATATATATCCAAAAAGCTATGAACTGATTCAAATATAACCAACAAAGATTCAATAACAATAAGTGCCATAAATACATGCTTGTTATTAAATATCTTTACTTAACAATAAGGAAGAATGCTTAAATAAGCTCTTTGGCATTTTCTATCCGCAAGTATAACTCCCAACAATTGAAATCTCCGTGCTACATTTAAAAAGCTCTACAGCAAAACAGTCTTTGGAGCTAACTGTCTTTTCTTAATTAGCATAAAATGAACAATTACAGGACTAAAACTTTTAAATATTATGGACTCAATAAATAGCCTCAATGATGTAGAGAGAACAAAATTTTAATTAATTTAGATTCTGTGTTCTACATGAAGAGCCTTGCTATGCATAGCCGGTCCCAAGCCCAAACAAAAGAAGAGGGTTGTGTTAGGCCTCGACAGCCAACATAAAACTTTGTCGAATCTCTAAGACATGGGTTGTAGTTGTTCTACATGAAGAGCAGACAAACTTGGCAATCAGGGTCTGAAAGCGGAAAAAGCCACGACAGAGTTGTGTCCACCAAATCCGAAAGAATTTGAAATGCCTGGAAGAAGAAAAAAAGGCCAGTTAGTTACCAGTCCAAATTATGGTCTTTATCACGTGAAATGAAAAATGCACTGGTCGTTGAATTATTTAGAATCTTACCAACATCAATTTCATGCTGCTGCTTGACATTTGCCACGGTATCAAAATCAACTGCAGGTTCTGGATTCTGCACCAAAGAGACCAAGGCATACAAAATGATTACATATGGTTCTGAAAGGCAAAATGGGGGGCCAATAAAAGGATATAATATGTTCAAACTGGTATTTAAT
>Ga0315913_1010584_pt1 | contig 10588 bp, 5 predicted proteins | sample MpolsnodulesMG_FD_207736 | JGI IMG/M metagenome (GOLD analysis project Ga0315913, IMG submission 207736) | Medicago polymorpha root nodule microbial communities from Los Angeles, California, United States - small nodules | ecosystem: Host-associated > Plants > Roots > Nodule | place: USA... | reverse complement strand
TAATTTAAACAAATACAACGTTGATAATCGTTTAATAGTCGCGTTATGTGAAAGATGGAGGCCGGAGACACACACGTTTCTTTTCCTTAAATTATGTGTTACGGGAGGTCATAGTTTACATTGGTGTAATTGGTTACCGCGGAGAAAGTAGTTTTTATTTTTATTTCTTATGAATAAACTAATTAATTTTTATTTATCATTTATTTTATTTTAATTATATATATGTTGTGCCAAAAAAAAATGAAGAAAAAAAAATTAAAAGTCAGTCCCGCCATTCCAAATGGTGGGAACGAAAAAAAAAATTCAAAAAAAAAAGGTCCAATCACGTCAGCCTGTGACGGACGGACACGTGTCAGGCATTGGCTCATTTCCGTCATTTGAAACGACGGAAATGGGAAAAACGACAAAAAAAAACCCAAAAATAAAAGTGGATCATTTTGAAAAAAATTTCAAAGGGGTTAGACTTAAAAATATTTTGGCAATAGGGTCAGAAAAAAAAAATTCTTCTTAAGTTATCCAATTGTTAAAGAAAGTTGAAAATTAAACCCCCATGCCTTCCACCTTGTCGCACGTGTTGTAGCAATTTAATCTTCTCTAAAGGTGTTGCATCAAATCGTTCTTCGTTAAATGCATCGCACCAAAATCTTCTCCAAACACTTACGTTCTTGTTTTCTCTTTTAGCATTCCTTTCCGTTATTAAAAAAAACGTTGTTTATTCCTCTTCTATGTCATATGTGTTTGTGTTAACACGGTAATTGTCATGTTTTACACTTTTGTTAACTTATGTTATGATTTTTATTTTTTGACGTTAAAACAATTTTATTAACAAAAGTCTGACAATAAATCAAATGTCAAGATTGCAGAAATACAAAGCGGAGTTTGTTCGATCCATATGCAATCTAAATTTTTAAGAGCATATTCAGCTAAATAATGAGCAGCTTGGTTGGCTTCACACCTAACATGCAAGAAATTTAAACTACAAAAACTACCTTTAAAACTAATACAGTCTCGAGTAATAGAGCCAACATAGTTTGGAGGTTGTTGGTGGGCATTCAACGCTGAAATCACATTAGAAATATCTGATTCTGCTATAACATTCAGAAAAAGACATGTCTTTTGCAAATTCCAAACCCTTCCGCATAGTTAAAGCTTCTGCAACCTTTGAATCTGGTAATGAAAAGACTTGCCAAAACCTAGCACCAACAACAAACCTTCATTATCTCTCACCACAACACCAATGTCCCACTTATCACCGTCTATCGGACTTCGGACCTGTTGCATCAACATTAAACTTATAGAAACCACTAAAATGAGGTGTCCAATGAACATCAGATATTGGCAAAATCAGACCCCACTTAGTGTTACCACCAACACCATACTAGCACTCTTAAAATTCTCAATAGATCTTTATGTATTTTGAACAATAGCAACCACATCAACATCGGCCCCCTCAAAACATTTTTTCATAACATTTTTTGAGATATGGTGCGATAGAAATAAAAAATGTTATGATTTCTGACTAAAGTACTAACACGTGAATCTTTTTTTTTTCTTTCAAGAAAATGTAAATCTTTTTGAAAAGATAAATGACTAAAATATGTTAAAAAAGACTCACGAAATCAAAGTATTAACCTAAATAATGAAAGATGTAATTTATCCCAAAGTGTATGCCCATGGTTAACACTTTTTTATGATAAATTTGTCTTTTATGTTAAAAATGTAAACAGTGTTCTATTAAACTTTATTTTTTATTCATGTATGTTTTTTTTTAAGGAATTTATTTATTTTTTTGTATGTTAACAAATCTTGATTATTGTCAATTTTATTTTCAATTCATCAACATAACATCTAAAGTATATTATAATTACGAGTATAATATCCAATCCATCAAAATTAATATAATATTTTTAGTTAAACATTCTTATAAGTTAAAGAACTCAAATATTTAGTTCTATAATTTTAAATTAAGTTAAAGGACTCGAATATAGTTTTTGTTAAATATTTATCTGGGAAAATAAACATAACCATCTATTTTCAACATCGGGTTTCCATTCCTTCAAAACAAAAAAAAAAAACATCGGGTTTCCATTCAGAAAAACTTCTCGGATTTTATTTTTGAAAATATGCTACTTGTCACATAAATATGATACTTGTTCAGAGCTCAATTTAAAATAGTAATTCATTAAATGTAAGATCTTTAAACTTAAGTATTGAACATTTTTATCTATTTAATGTGAAACTCGTAACATATGTTCTCCGCTAAATAGAAAATTCAACACTCATAAATGATTTGTGTAATATATTCACGATATGTTTGTGATGATAATATTTGTGACAAAGAGCATCGCCATTTACTTATTTTAAAATAAAGACTCGAAATGGTCCCTGAACTTTCATTTTCTACATTTTTATCATTAAACAATCAAAATTAACTAAAAAGTTCCTAAATGATTCCTTCATCCAACTATTTATTCCCTCATTTTACAAAATTGGTTATTTATCATAATAATTTAGTGACTAAATTGATATATTTTTCCTAGTTTGGGGACTTGTAATATTTTTTTAAGGACGGGGACTTATAGTTAATCGTAATAGTTTAAAACTAAATTGCCTAGAGAGTGATATTTTAGATTTTTTTATTACTATTTATTCATTTATTTTAGGTTAAAGTGTGTAAAAACATTTTTTTGAGAGAAAATGTGTGTGGGTCGATGGCATTAAACTTCACCGACGTGTATAAATTGGATAAAATCCCCAACTTTTTAAAGGAAATCCTTAAACTGTGATGCACTATACAAAGATTACTTGAGTTCCATCACACCTTTATCACAATGATACCAAGGGATTTTTTTTTTTCTTCCCTTTCTTTTGACAGATCCTACCAAGGAAATTGATCCTGTAATTATATAAAAAAGGAAGTGAACCTTTAAATTGTTTAAATTTTAGAGCCAACGGTATTGCAATAACGTTAAAATGTCATAGAATTATTCAGATTGGATATATAAAAGTAAAAAATGTTGAAAAGTTGAGTCAACAACTTGATATTTTAAACTATAAGAAAACTTTACAGTGATAATTGATTATTCGTGTACTAGTTTGTTGAGTCCAACATCTTAATTTACACTGCTTCAACCTGTTGACAAAAAATGCTAAAAAATCCTTACTCATCCAACATACACATTGAAGCAGATTGTGTATCATATCATAGATAATAGAACCACCAAAGAATATATCATATTCCCATTTGAACACATCCCAATAATAGTGCTACATTTCTTTAAACAATAACTTTCACTCATGCACATGTTCAGGTCCCCATTTTTATGCATGTTTTCACTAAAGTCTTGAGAAGGTGCCTAAACTAAACTGATCTTACACATGGTGCTGACTGTATATGGAAAGATTCCACACCTTGAAATATTTTTATATATTTTGGTATATTCCTTCATTAGCACTTGATTCCTTTAACTTTGAGACTAATTAAGCTGGTTCAAACTCAAAGATGGTGTCTAGATAAACTTGTCCAAACACATCGTATGTATTCTTTCTAGTCATATTCCCCAAACAAGGAAGTTAGTCAACGGCTTATACCAAAAAGTGCCCAACATTACCTAATTTTAACCATTAACATCTAAAAAAATATAACATGTTATAATAGTACATAGTTGTAGAAAAAGGATGCCCTTGTACATGAATTTCAATTGATGCTTTAAAAATTGGATCAAATTGTCTTTTGAATCAAAAATCGATCACTTTGATAATTGGTTTGGTCCCGCTTTCAAAATGTCTGGTTGAATCAAATTGAACGTGTGCGATTCAACGATTTTACTTTTATGCCTATCTATTAATCATTCAATTCAACTGAGTTCAACCGACTAACCATGTGATTTGAAGATCACACATGTTCCATATCCTTTTATTTAAAAGCTTTGACTTTGACCTTATATTTGCCAAAAGCTATCTCTTTGAGACAGTAATGTTTAGGCTAAATAAACTAAAGAATAATATCTTGATTTCTAGCAGTAACAACCATTTCTTTAGGAAATTTCAATCTGCTCTAGTTTTCTGCCCATAGAGAAAGGGATTTGTGGGGTGCAGGGACAGTGTAATCATAATGGAGTGTGAGAATCCTGTAATGGTTTAATGCTACAGATTTTGTGCATAAACCAGTGATATCATAGCTAGCAAATGGTACTATTGATTCCCTTTTAGACTAATTAAAATAGTCATTGCATTTGGAATTCATCGTGTACAAACTAGCCACAGAGAGAAATTTGTACGGAAATTTAATTGATTTCTTTGAGTGCCAGAATTCACATGGCTTACAATTACATGTTTGCACCAATCAGTAAAAAGGTTTTCAAAAGAACAATCATAGCACATAATTATAAATGTTAAATAGCATATACTTTATGTTAATAATAGAAATATCTTAAGATTTAAATCTCACAATTAAAAATATACATAAAATAAATTTGGCATTACGTTCATCCATTAATTTGGAAGAGATTTATAGCATAATATAAATTATAAAAATATACTTGTTGAGTTAAAAGAATGCAAATAGAGTTGATACTCTAATCATGGCTATCATCTTTAAAGCGATACCGTTGTGAATTCTGATAAAACTTGCACCAATACTTATATGGTAAAATTAGCAACAACCAAAATTAAAGTGATCAAACAAGCAAAAACAATAAAATATGATAAAGGAGAATAAGGAAAAATACAATAATATTTGTCACCATGTTTGACCCAAATTTGACTTAGGCATGAAAGAGAAAAATCTCTTAAATTCACTATCAATGAGTTTCTTATTAAGAGAAACCAAAATGTTACAACAAAATCGGTTTTAACACTAACAACTATAATTTCTACTATTTGCCCAAATTTCTTCCCATGGTCAAAAGACTCAATTATTTCATTCATCAAATGTGTTTAAATTGTTTTCCAACCATAGAGTATATTCTTCCTTCAAAATATCAGAGTATATTCTAAAAAGTACTTAATTCTTAGTAGTTCATCTCCTGAGAATTCCCCTTTTGGATAAATCCTAGTTTGTCTCACACCTCTCACTCAAAATTGTATAAAATTGTCGTTTTATAGACCTGGCCGCATGTTTGTGTTTGGGCACAATTTTGTGCCTGGGCGTGAACTGGTAGAATGACCAGAAAACTGATTTTCAGGTACTTTTCGAAAATTCTCCATCTTGCCTTTAAATCAATAATGATGTCTCTTTAACCATCGACCACCTTATTGTTTGTCTATCTATATTTTGTAGTCCCACAAGATTTAACTTTTACCTCTACAAACCTCAAAACTTCTTCCGTCTTCTTGAAAATTTTGTGTCCAACTACCTTATGCCTTTTAAGCGGCTTCACCATAACTTCTTCCACCTCCAGAGTGATCATTTCCATTATCCTCAAGATTCACTTGCCACTAATTACCTTTAGGTTTCTGAGGAAATTCCACAAATTATATCATATCCTCTTCAACCTTTGAGGTGTGCATCTTTGTCCTCTTGGTTCTACAATTAATTCCACAAAGGGTCTCCCTAGCTATACCATTTTGGTTCCACAATTAACTGGTGTCCCATCCTAGTCCCACAAAGGAAAAACTCCTCCTTAAGTTGAGCTTTCTCTGCCTCCTCTTTCAAAGTGTACATCCACCTCTAAGACTGGCCATGAGTGTTTTTATCTCCATTTTGTCAGACTGGCCTTGAGTATTATTATCACTGTCTCTCTAGATTGATGTTGAGTGTTTAACATCTCGCCAAACGAACACCCCTTCTAGAAGAATGTCAACTTAGATGTGTCGATGTTTTCAAGGTGAAATACTCCACATTTTTCCTTCCTCTTACATGACACCACATGACCACTCACATCCTCGTAGTCCTCCAAGAAAACTACAATTTGTGTGGATTCATAAATATCATAAATAACCTTATTTATGATATTATAAATAAATAAATAAATGAAAATGTTAACAAATGCTCACAGGACACTCTTTAATCACTTTAAATGGTAAGTTTTTAATGAAAAATAATATATTGAATACATTGGAAATTGTAATAGTTGACTATTTAAAAGAATAATTATTAAATTTGAAATGTTTAAAGAGTGATACAGAGACACTCGTTAATAAGACTCATAAACAAACTATAACTAAATATGTTAACGATTTATTTTTTGAATAAAATATATTTACGATTTGAAAACGTACAAGTTTTTTTGAAACAAAATGTTCACTCTAAATGAATCAGTTTACGATCGTAGTGATAGTTTAAGAAATTTAATAAAATGTGGAGGAATAACCAATAAGTATGGGTGTATTTGGATCAACAATACAATGTAGAATAAACGTGGGCATTACATTGAACTGGGCTTAGCTTTGACTGACCCTGGGTTGATAATTGCTTTTCTCACTTACCCAATTGCTCTCCCACATTAGTAAAATATCATTATACTCTCAACATGGCAGATAAATGCGTCAGATTCCGGATGGCAATAAGAGGTATAACGGTCTTTTACTATTGTGGAAGAACAATTGGGTATGTGAGAAAAGCAAATTTCCCATGAGTTTGGTAAGGCATTTTCCCTTGGGCTTGGCCCTTTTAGCAATTATAGTAGATGAACAATGAGAGAATTGCTTTTCTAACATGTGTTTTTTTTCTCCTAAAAACACATGGAAAATACATTTTAACCTCAGTGGTAGTTAACTACCGTTCAGTTTTTCCTAGAGATGTCAATGGATATCCATGGGTACGGATAGTATGATACCCGTCCCCGTCCCGTTGGATAAATATGATACCCGTGCCCGCCCCGTATCCTCGTGGGTACCCATGGATTTTTGAATTTATTTATTTTTTGGTACAGATAATAACTTTTTTTTACTACCAAAAAACTCAAACTTTTAAACATCCATACATAATCCGTTCAAAATTTCATAAATCATACATCATCAATAGGAAATTATGAATCTTACATAATCTATAAGATATGTTTTATGATGTGAATGAAGTGGAAACGATGAATTAAAAAAATAAAAATAGGTTATTAATGAGGAACCTCAGGTGGGCGGTAAATTTCCTTCAAATAAGGGAACAACTTTAAGTAATAAGATTATATAAGGATATTTTAGTAATTTACTTAATTTATTATCGGGTATGAGTACCCGTGGGTATGGTACAATCAAATATGTGTATGTATGCATATAATAATGGGTAGTCAAATACCCGTTTCTTATACCTGTGGATACGCGTTTAGCTACCCGCCCCGTGCCCGTGACGGATTTTACCTACGAATACTCGTGGTGGGTATTTTTGCCACCCCTAGTTTTTCCGGCTGCAGTTAACTACCGTTGGCTCAGCTACACTTAAGTTCGGTTCTTGGCAGAGCATTAATTGCGATTTTGCGCGTTTCTGTCGAAAAAAATAATTAAGACTTATTCGGAATGCTAAGGAACTTTAAAAATCCTCTATATGTAATTTTATAAAGGTGTCTGTAAAGTTTCGTAGCATTTCGACTAAGTCTCAATTTATTTTGATGTTTCGACCGAATCGTACAAAATCACAATTTTTTTCCCGGTGCGAGTCCGGAAAAGTGAGCTAGATATTGAATTTTTTCACGATTTTTTGCACGCATGTTTAGGACAAAAAAGCAACATCTCCCACAAAAAAAATTGAATTTTTCAACAAGGGATGCATTAAATATGAATTTTTAATGCGCTAAAACTCAACACACCAAAACATCAACCTAAAAATCGAATTTTGAGCTGTTTTTTTTACAAACACCTTTGTAAAAATACATACAGAGGATCTGCAAATTTACATAGTATTTCGACTAAGCCTCAATTTATTTTGATTTTTTTACCGAAACGCGTAAAATCGCAATTATTTTCCAATTGTGCGTCCAGAAAAGTTACATAGAGATTGAATTATTATTATTTTTGCACACATGTTAAGGAAATAAAAAAAATATTTCCCACAAAAAATTAGAATTTTCCGACAACGGCCGGATTAAATATGAATTTTTAATGCGTCAAAAACTCAAGAAACCAAAACATTGACCTAGAAATCTAATTTTGAGCTAGTGTTTTACAGACACCTCTATAAAAATACATATAGAGGATTTGTAAAGTTTCGTAGCATTCCGAATAAGCCTCGATTTATTTTGATTTTTCGACTGAAACGCGTAAAATCACAATTGATTCTCTGCCAGGAACTGCATTTAAGTGTAGCAAAGCCAGCTCTATAGTTAACTACTGCTGGGAGTAAGCGGTAGTTGGTGGCAAAAATGTATATTCCATGTGTTTTTAGAAAAAACACATGTTAGAAAAACAATTCTCGAACAATGAACATTGCTCTTTAGACTTCAAAGCCTGCTATCATATACCAGGAAATAACCTTCGATACCCCCAACTACAATTAAATGCAATTCACGTTTAATTTTTCTCTTTGAAATGAACGGTAATTAATTATCGTTGGAGGTATTTTGGTCATTTCTAAGTGTGTGATAACAAGTATTTTAGTGTAAACAACAATTTTCCTAGTAGATTCATACCCCTTACGCCAGAAAAAAATATCCCGGAAACCCAATTACAATACAACAATGTTTCTTTTAGAAAATTTAGTTTTAGTTATATAAAAACTTAGTCACGAAATAAATCTGGATGTTTTCTTTGCATATTTTCAGTAGAAGTGGATCACTTTGGTTTGGATGAAAATGCATAAGAGACTCATTAGACACCTGCAAAATATAAGCACAGCAAACCAGTTGGGTGAAAATCCATGCCATATGTATACATAATAAGAGAGGCGTGGAGTCCAAGCTTTGTGGTGCAGGTTCCGAGATAGACGCTAGTCCAAGGCTTAATTCTAAAACTTTCATCTTCTGGTGTTGTCTATCGGCCGGTCTCTCCTTTGTGAGCTCCAGTGGTGCTTTTCTGGGTATTGATTCTTAGTTAGGCTATGTTACCATAGGACATGATATGTTAGATGTAGGAATCAGGAGCAAATCTTATATTTAAGTAATTTCATACTTTAATTACCTTGTAGTGGGTAGTTTTTTAGATATAATGTAATGTAATCACTAGTTTATATAGCTATCAATACTTATTGACCAAAAGAAAATTATACACAATAAGATTGCAAATTGCTACAAAAACGAGCATGCAGTGATGCGGGTACCTTAGTAGCTGTTGGAATATTGATGCGAAGATGGAAAGAAATTGGAAGGTTGGAAGATTAAACACTAAATTAATAAACTTTGATTTTGTGTGAATTGAAAAAAATAGAGTGTAGGGTCTCACATAAAATAAAACATTGGTAGTGTTTAAATAGTGATATTTAATTTTAAATACCTGATAATGATGAAAATAATTATTATTATTATTATTCTTTATTCATGAATATCACTTCCCATAATTTTAGGTTATGTTTGTTGTGATAAGATTGAGAATCCAACTGAATTTCCTATCTTTCCTTTTCGTGGGTTTGTTTCTTTTTGAACTTATCCGATTAGTTTGTTACTTGAGCTAATCTATGGGTTGCTTAATTTTTAGATTTACTTAATTTTTAAGTTTCTCCAAATTAGTTACAAACTCTTCCTATAAAAGGAGAGCTCAGCTAGTTCCAAAATTACACCAAAGAGTTTCATTGAGTTGTCGGGAACTCTTTCTTCTCTTCATCTCTTTTTTCTGTCCCTTCGAAATTAAGAGTGTTGTTAAGACCATAGTCCCTTTTTCGGTTTAATGTTTCTTTGGAATTAAGAATGGTCTTAAAAACATAGTTCATTCGATAATATAAGTCCCTTCAGAATAAAGAGTATTATTAAGATCATAGTCCCTTTTTGAAATAATAATGTCCCGTCGAAATTAAGAATGATCTTAATGGTATATAAATATTCTTTCAATATTTTAATTGAGGAGAAATTAAAAAGTGGAATGGATTTTAATCTTATGTTTATCAACTCGTTAGCCTATTTTAATACTGATATGATTACTTATTTAAAGACGCTTATTCGAAATATGTTTTTAAGTAAGTTAACAGCCTATGTCAGATTTTTAAAAATATCAGACTCACATGAAAATAAACATATTATATGTATAAGTCAGGCCTAAGCATTGAGTTATTCAATCAAACTGAGATTAGAAGTTGCAAAATCTAATTCTACCCAACCTATTCTCGCTTCAGCTTGCGGTCCTCCTTGGTCTATATCTAAAAACGATACTCTTTAAACAAAGAGAAATGGTTTATTGTTTAAATATTTTATTTTTGTTTAAAATATTAAAAGTGTTTTAGAAACCCAAGATACAATTATATTTCTAAACACTTTTTATGAGATTATTTATAATTAATTTTTGGGTTAAATAAGTTTTTTGTCCCTATAAATATAGCGAATTTTGATTTTAGTCCCTATAAAATTAAATTGAATGTTTTCATCCTCACAAAAAATTATTTTGCTTTTCGTCCCTAATGGATGTAATTTTGATGTGCTTTTGATATTTTTTGAACATAATATAAATATATAAATGTCGAATATAATAAACGGACATAATATGGATACAATTTGAACATAAAAGAGTTATA
>Ga0315913_1010583_pt1 | contig 10589 bp, 8 predicted proteins | sample MpolsnodulesMG_FD_207736 | JGI IMG/M metagenome (GOLD analysis project Ga0315913, IMG submission 207736) | Medicago polymorpha root nodule microbial communities from Los Angeles, California, United States - small nodules | ecosystem: Host-associated > Plants > Roots > Nodule | place: USA... | reverse complement strand
TTTATCCAAGAAACTTTATGATGTTTGTGCAAAAGTCATAACACATGAATAATGCCCATAAAATCATAAGGCACGCATTGGATGAACTCATAAACTCATCATACACTCATAAATGATGAACCCAGATAAATGTCAAGATGAACATCAACATTCAGATGAAGAACACAACAACATTCTGATGGTCAAAATGTTTACCCAGATTTTCAATTAAAAGTCAGTGGGTCCCATGACACATGGCATAACACCATTGGTCATCCTCCAACAGTTACATGAGCCCAAGAACTCTATAAATAGAAATAAAAGGCTCAGCATTACTTGCACCAATGCAAAGCATACAAGAAAAACAACTTAAGATTGTTTTGAAGTTTTATCATCTAAATTGATCATCACTGAGATTTCAAGTTGTCTCTTGAAGTGTAAATCAATTCTCTCTTATCTTGTTAAAGATAATTTCTCCCTCCATTCTTCTCTTGTCTGATGTCAATCATTCAAACTCCATACAAATTGTAATCAAAATCTCATCTAGCTTTAGGGGTACTAAACTGTTAGTTTGAGCAAAGATTATAAAAGTCTAAGTGGGTAACTTAGCAAGAAGGTGCAAGCCTGCTGAGGCTTAGAGAATACATGTGTTGTAATTGTTCAAGTGAACAAAGATTGTAAGGTGCAGGATTTGAGAGGTTATCTCAAGCATCATAGTGGAAACTCTCATAAGATTGTGAGCTGTGGACTAACCCCATTGGGTGAACCACTATAAATCTTTGTGTGTTCTTCTTCTCTTCCATATACTCTTTATTTTCAGTATACACTACACACACAAATACCTATATATATTTAAACTGTTTCTGCACAACTACTTCAGAACGTTCTGAAGTCAGTTTACTAACTTGATTATTCCAAGTCCAAAATTTGAGAATCACTTTTAAGTTACAAGTTTAATTTTTAAAGGGTCACAATTCAAACCCCCCTTCCTCGTGACTATTTTATCTACTTCAATATAAGCAGATTGTGTAATTGTTATGAAGTTGTACTAAGATGCAACGCTGAGATCAAGAGATGCATCGTTATAAGACTCCTGGTGTGTGTAGTACAATTATACGAACGCGGGACCTTCAATGGAGAATCTTGAAGTTGAAATTTATGATTGGTAGTACGAGAAAGGATAAGGAATATGTTAATTCCTAATGGATAAGACAAGGAGAGCTACACATGGAAAATTACCAAAGGACAAAACTTGGCTAGGGACAAGACTTGTATTATAAAAAGACCAATGACAATGTTGTGTTAGGGGTCTAAAATTTGTCATCCAGATTGAGCGACCTTTTTTAGCTAGGGTTAACAACCACTTGAGGTCTTTCAACACCTCATCGAGTCCATTGATGAACATGACAGCTAGTTCTTAGAGAGTTGAAGTGTTAAGAACATTTTGATTGAGCAATGCAAAGATCTCACTCCTCTCCTTCGCGAATTCTAATCTTTATTTGTAAACTCTAAACTCTTCTATTAATTACTACAATTATATTTTCATTATTTTCTTCTCTTGTCTATATTTTAGAGTTTAATCTCATCATGAGCTAAACCCCTTTTGTGCTAATATTTGCATAAGTTATGATAATATTTGCATAAGTTTAGTTCATTGCACATTTAAGCCTCTTTTAAACAGATTGTATTAACTCTAATTGTTAAACTAAAACTTGATCCCTTTAACTTTATTATTGAATTCAATTAGCTTAGAAAAGATGAGAATGTAACTCTTTGTTTAATATGAGTTACGCTTTTATGCTTCAAAAATATAAAGATGTTGAAAGGTTGTTTGAATGTATATTTCTTATCATAGGAAAAAGACTCAAATCTTTTTAAGGAAAATATTTGAGATTCAACCTTAATAACGTTGCATGGTTAATCCCGGTAGTTGTGAACCTCGGAAGAGTATTACAAACACGTTAACCATGATGGTTTTGTTGGAAAACCCTAAAGGCTATTTGGTCGTCAATAAGCTATATGAATTTACAACTCTATACACCTTTGTAAATCTATTTTCACAACTGATTCATTGTTCTTAACTAGTAACCACACTTTATCATTTGAGATCCTTTAAGTATTTCGTTGTTTTCTCAACTTTTATTGTCTTTAACTTTATGTTAACTGTTGTTACTTTGAATGATTTAATTTATTTTTTTGCAAAGAAGTTTACAAATTTAAAAGCTTCAGAAAGCTACACCGCCTCAATCCCTGTGAGTTTAATCTTTTTATACTATTGCTTGATACAAGGTATACTTACAATAGTACTATGGATGAGTTACATTAATAAGATTTTAATTTAGAATTGTCATGGATAAGTGAGTGGAGCCTTTTATAGGTATTGTAAACAATAATAAATATGCCAAAACCAAATATTGTTGTTATTATGGAGACTAAGACCGATCTATATAATCCAAGAACTTTTTGAGTTATCATGCATACTTGCAAAAATTAGTCGAATAGGTTTGCACACTATAAGCCACATTGTTTGGCTAATAGGTAACAATTTCACTATAAATATTTCATTCATACGTTATAATTGACACATCCAATCAATCAAACAAGCTTATTTTCTGCAATTTACCTCTTTATTTTCCTGATTTTATTGATGCATTTATTAGTGTAGCTAAAAAACTAAAAAATCAATTATACCAAATGCTTGACTAAAGTAGTTAGAGAACCCACAATTGGGGGTAAAAGTTCACCTCTCAATGTTAATCGTTTGAAGAAAGAGAATCACAATTGAGGATCACATATGTCTCAATTATTGAGTCCTAAAAATGTGAGGTGACATCATTATAGTTTATGATTGAATCGAAGCTTGAAAACTATACGTGTTTGTCTTGTATTAGTAATTGTATGGACCAAATCGACAAACATAAGATAGATTCAATGATCAAACTCACTAAGACAAAACACATATACGAGGATCAAATTGCCTTGAAAACTTGGTATTTGACCCTCAATCGACTAATCCCTTAAAAGCAATGTATGAATTGACCCAACATATAGATTATTTACATGGAGAAGATCCAAACATGAGAACTTTTGCTTTCTTTTTTTCTTTCAAAAAAGGATCAAAAGTGTCCTACCATATGATTTGAATATCAGAACTTGAGAGAAGCACGGTCAAAAATCTTATCACATGGTTGCCTATTGTTGTATAGTAGTAGTCGTGTAGTTTTTTTCCTGCAATATATTGCAGGTTTTTTCTTCTATTTTTTGCTTTTGCTATTTGATTGCTTGGCTGCCAAAAGGTTGTTTTTGCGGCTGGATTTTTAGTGCTTTTCGCCTCCTTTTGGTTCCTTTGTAGTGCCTGCCGTTGGTGGCTGTTTGTTTGTTCCGTCCCTGGCTTATTAGTACTTCTTGTACGGGCTAGTGGTTAATAATATCTGCCGTTTCAAAAATTATCACATCCATTAATTTTCTTTTTGTCCTCGTGAACTTAACTCAGTTGGTACAATACATAATATATGCAAAGTCTGAAGTTCAAATTCCAGTTAAAAAAAAAAAATATTTTTTTTATCATACTCTTTTCATTTGTAAAACTTGCTATCCAACTCATAATCGACTAATTTGATAAGATTCATGTTGATTTAATCAAATAAATCAAGTTTAGAAAATGTGTATCAGAGTATGCATGTATATCTTAATCTTAATATATATAAATGGTAAACGGTTCTTGATAAGTTTGCCCTAATTAATTCCGCATTTTTTGGTGGATTTGAGTATTTTTTATGAAAAAGTTCTGATAAGTTTGCCCTAATTAATCCCGCCTTTTTCGGTGGATCTGAGTATTTTTTATAAAAAAAAAAGTTTGCAAGGAATCGAACCAGGTACCATATGCTTTCACTAGGTACCATATGCTTTCACTTTACAACTATAATTGCTATGCCACTTCTACTTTTATTGAAATATTGTTGCTTCCAAAAATGAAATACATGACTAAAACATTTTTTTTTAAATCCCCAACCGCCCTAGCGGTTTCCTCTCTCATAACAGTTATTTTTTTATTATTAGCGGTACCTTTATTGATAGTAGTTCTTTTTTCATTTTTTTTGGTGTACGCTTACAATGTTTTATGATATTAAAGTTGCATCTTTAAAATTGTGGATAATTTGACTGATCCAGATGATAATTTTATCATTAGAAACTTCACTTTTTCCTGTAATTTTGCCGGCCTCTTTGAAGTTGTTTATTCTGACTTTTTATTTGCAAAAACCGCTACAGTAGACTATAACATTACTTTGTTTTGGCAAAGTAATGACTTTGATTCCATATACATTTTTGTTGATTTCCATATTCATTTTTGTTGATGCAAACTAAATCTTGTTAATTTGCTTCTTTGAGTTTGTGCATGTCGATCACTCTCAATTGTCACTTAGTTTGATTCATTCTGAGTTTATATGTAACTCTACAAGCAATAAGATAGCTAATTTGTATATGAAATTCTACAAAATCCGTGAGAAAAATAAGAGTGTGCATGTATATGTAGCGCTCCTCACTCTCGAAAGAGATAAAAGCATGCAACCCATTTTAAAATAAAAATAAAAGAGCATACGTAACCCCAAGTCCCCAACCTGAAACGGTACCTAAGAGAGGATCTATATATACCCCTTTCCCTCCAAAATTTCATTTTAACATAAACATTTCAAACCGAACCAGAAACGAAACGAATCAGCGATTCTACGATTTCGAAGAAGATGGAAGAATATTTGCAATACATGAAGACTTTACGCTCTCACATGAACGGTACGCACCTTCCAATTCTTCAATCCTTTTCACTTCAGACCTAATTTTACATCAAAATCTGAATTCGAATTCTGAAAACTGATTTCAGATGCGGAGGATCAAGCCGCAAAGATTTCCGCTGAAGAACAAATGCAGATGACGAACATTCGCACTCTTGAAATCGACATCGATTCAGGTTTCGTTTCAAATTTGCGTTCAATTTTCGTGTTTATAGTTTAAGAAACGAAACAATCAAAATTTGTGGTTATTTCGTAGATTTTGAATCTCATACATCACAATCTCTTGCTATCATATGTTGCGGTTCAGTTTTTCTTCAAATTCGCGCCGTGTTTAATGTCATTTCCACGGATCCAAACACTGTCTATAGTCTAAGAACTGAAAAAACACAATTGTTAATATATGTTATGAAATTTCTCGCTATTATATGCAGTGGTTTAGTTTTCCTTAATAATTGCGTTGTTTTAATGTAATTTTCATCGATCCGAACTGTCTGTAGTGTAAGAAGTGAAACAATCAAAATTTCTATAGCATTGGTAGATTTGGAATCTCATACATGAAATGTTTTCACTATCATATGCTGCGGTTTAGTTTTTCTTCGGATTTGCATTTGCGTTTCAGTGTAATTTTCATTGATCCAAACATAGTCTACAGTCGAAGAACTGAAATAATCAAATTGCTATAGTCTATGTTTGTATTGGCGGTGGATGTCTTCTGAACGTGCGTTTGGAGAGATCCTACAACTTGTAGCTTCTCTATTATCACGTTTCAAGGCTCTCAAACGTACGGTGGGAGTGGTGAAACGCCAAAACAATCACATACATAGTATTCTTAGATTTGGAATCTCATACATCAAAATTCCTCATTATCAAATGCAACTGTTTAGTTTTCGTTCCGATTCATGTTGTGTTTTAATGTCATTGTCTTGGATCTGAACACTGTCTGTAGTCTAAGAAGTGAAACAATCAAAATTTTGTTAATATATGGAAGTGGAACCTCAGATTGTAATTATCTGTAAATTTTCAATCTGGTACTGTTAAAAAAAATTAATTATATATGCAGCAAAATCTGAAATTGCGCAAGTGGTTGAGGATACGGAAAAGATGAATAAGTCGAAGGTTGAGATCTGCTCAAAGATATTTGAAAACCAGAAAAAGCTTGCTTCGTTGGATTCTGATACATCCAGACTTACACAGGTAAAAAGGATTGTGTCCTTTGATCTTGTTAGTTATTTCCATTTGCAATGTGAAACTGAAGCTATGATGAATCTAATTTTTATAACTTAACTTTGTTTTTGTTTTTTATTGCGTAATCAATGGTCCTTTCTAGTGGAATGCATGATATATTTGATTTCATCAGTTAATGTTTTGGTATTTGATCAGACATAAATAGTTATTATATCATAAACACTTAGGTTTGGTAAGTTATTTGTGCTCTCCATACCGAAGAACTAGTTACATTCTTGATGTAAAAATAGAATTTGCGGTGGATGTGAAGAAAAGAGGACCTGACTGTTTCCATATGTTGTATTGAGACTAAAAATAGCTTGTGAGCATATGTATAAGCAAAAAATTTATGTTTTTTTCCAACTATTTACACAAATACTTATATTATGACTTAAGAGATAAGTGCAAATAAACTTGCATGTAAAGTCCTGTGCTATTACACTACACACATCAACTTGTACACACTAACATGTAAAAGCTAGAAATTTATGACTGTAACAATATATTTTTAAAAATTAATTAATTAATTGTTGTGTCTTTGATTTGACTTTCGAATTAAGTGTTAAGTTCGGAGTCAATTTGGTACTAAAAACTTTTTATAACTCTTTACGGGGCTTTGGGATTGATTATGAAGAATTTGGAGCTTATTTCTTGTTTTGATATATGCCTTGATAATGATGAAATAAAAAGAAAAGAAAAGCCAGGAGAGGAAAAAAATTCTGATGGCTTGTTATGCATTTCTGATGCTGTCCATGAATATTTCTTCCCATAGACTATGGAGCTTATTCGGCAAGAGAAAGTTGGATTATCTGCTAAACTATCAGAGAGGAGGTAAATGAGGATACTTAGTGAGTGTCTTGTACACTTTATGGTTATCCATCTAAATTGATTTTCATTTTCAGAGCCTCCTATAGCAAGGTTGCAGAGGACATGAGGGCCAAATTCCAAAAGCAACAGGTTTGCTCTTATTATTGGATTTGATATGAATGGTGCATAGTTCGTTACTTTTGGAGTGGCAGGCTCGATGCATGACATAATAGACACCTGGAAACAAATGTTGACATCAAAAGGTGAATTTATCAGGGAAATAATACCATTTGAAATACATGGTCAGCATGGAAAGTTGGTTTCACTGTTTTTCACTCAAGATAGTCAACATTAATGATTAAGACCCTCAATGTTTTAATTTGTTCTTTCACTGGGTTCGTTGCAACTAATAGAAATCTTTGGCAGGAATGGATCAGAACTAAGAAGATTAGCATGGAACTGAAAGAGCATGAGTTTGTATGCCTTTTCCTTATTCATACAAATATATTGAGATCCTTGTTAGGAAATAGAAATCAGAGTTACAGCAGCATTAGTGTCAGCCTACAACCAACATGTTTTGACAAACTAATTAGGCTATAAGAAACAGAATTTAAACCATGCTTAACAAAGACAATATTTGTTATGTCCAGCTCTGACATAAGCTCCTTGCAGTATTTAATGATATGATCAATAGAAGCCACAACTGATTTAGAATGACATGAAAGAATAGTGACAGTGTTCCAATTTAGAGTTTTAACCATCTGCAATCCCCATCTAATCCCCAATGCTTCAGCAAGTACAGGATCTGTTTCAATTGATTCTTTCGGGTATGCTGAGAGAGAAACTGAGTTGAATTGATCACCATTAAAATCTATTGGCTCCAACACCTAAAAAATATTGAGTGGACTTTAAGCGGTTAGATCTCCCACATAAGGACATCAAGTGAAGTCCACACATGAGAGAATCCAAATACAATAAATCTGATAAGTTATTGACCAAGATAAAATAAAGAAAAAGAAAATCTCCTCCAATTGTCAGATCTTATTTACCATCTTTACTGACAAGTCACTGCTAGTTATATGTTGAATTTATGCAGGTCAACGATAAAGTTGATGAGCAAAGAAGTGAAGCTGAAGGCATGGCTAAACACTGAATTGAAAGTCCACATTTTTGTTTTTTTGATATTAATCTTCTGGTTACAACTTACAAGTTTTTTATATTTCAAAGCCGTTTTATGAATGTCCAAACATTCGTTTAATGAACTTAACTTGCAGGGAGGACTAGTGCTGATGGTAACTGTGCCACAGATAACCTGGTATTTTACCTTTTTCATCAATCTGCGCTTCACAAAGTTGGAATCTGGTAATTTATCTTTGTCTGACAGGGGAGTGATGCAAAGAACAACTTAAGCACTGACTTGGATTCAGCTAAAGCAAGGCTTGATGAGATTCTTGTTATGAAATCCAAGGTTCTCATGGACATTAACAAGGTACTTAATTGCATCCTTTTTAGACTGTCAATTATTCATAACTCAAGTTATTGGTTGCTATTCAGTACTCTAGTTATTGGTGGCTTATGTACTAAGTTTTGGTCCTGTGTATCATTTTTTTTATACCATATGGCAAAGCATTTGAAACTTTGTTTCATATATCCCTTCCTTCTTCTCTTTACTTTTTCCTATTTTCTTTTACAACTTCTACAATATTTTTTCCCATTTCATCCGTATTTTCTGTATTACATGCTGGAATGTGTGCATTGGGCATCCTATTTACCATGATCAAGGTTGAACACTGCATTTAAAGTGAAAGCAGAATATTTTGAGCATCTAAAATAATTGTCTTCAGAATGGGGAACTTTGAATTTGATTTATATATTATGTTAATATTGTTGTTTTTGGTCTTTATGCTTTCCTTGCATCTTAATTTTGTTTCTTTTTCATTCTAGATAAAACTTGCTATTGAGGATGTCAAGTGCAGAGAAAATGAGTTTAAGGTTTGTAATTCACTAGTTCTGCAGCAATTTTAGAATTGTGTGACTATCATGCACATATATAGAGAGATGGAGAATACATTTTCATCTCTCTTTCTCTCTCTCTCTCACACACACACACACACACACACATACACACACAAAAAAAAACACAGATATTTCTATATATTGATTTAGCTTTTCTCTTAACTGGAAACAATCAGTAATTTTGTGGCTTTTATTAAGTGATTTAGATTTTCTCTTAACTTATTTAATTCATTGTTCCAAATGAATGGTCTAGCCTGAGCTAAAAGCAGCTGATATAACCGCTCTTGAAGAGGAGTATAATGCTCTTTTGTCTGACAAAGCTGGAGAAACTGAATACTTGCAGTCTATGGAGAAACAAGTAGGGAAACTCAAGGTAAAATAGGTTTAGTCCAATGGAAAATTTTACAAGTTACTTAAAGTAAATCATCAACAAAATAGGTATAACATGTATGTAAATGCAGATAACAAATAGAAACAATCAAGTCGCAATATTTAACTATTATTTTCTATCCTATGTAAAAGCCGAACACATGTTTTAGTTTTCCCCTGCAATCATGGATATATGCTTCTGATTTTACAGGAGATCAATCAAGTTATAAAATGTGCTTGTGGTGAGGAATACAAAGTTGCATTGAATACACAGTTGCAGTGTACTTGAACATGAAAACTTCTGGAGGCTGCAAATTTAGTTGTTCATGCAGATCTTGGTTAAGATAAGAATTAATACATTTTAATGGTTTCTTGGATTCTGATTGTATTTTTCATTCAATACACAGATTTAAACTGACTCCTAGGCCAAGATGCTGGAGTTCATATCAACTCTAGTGCAGAAAACAAATGAACTAGGTAGTATCTACAACTTCCCAATTATAACAACAAGATACATAGTGTTTTGCTTGTGAGAGTTGCAAATATTATTCAAATTCCGTACTTATGCAATATCCGATTTTGTATTTTAATATACAAAACTTGGATTTATCGCAAATCAAATTAAATAAAAATTGTCTGTATAAAATGAATGAGATTTATTTAGTAACCCATCTTCTTCAAGTTGATGCTAGCTGATCAGGGAGCATCAGTTTATAACAAAATCTATTGCCTTTTGTGAGCCTTGCTTATCACATCAACTCTCATTCGGAAGAGAATTGAGCTGATTACTATCCATTAGGTTGTTAAAAGAACTTTGCTCGACCTAACCTACTTCCATGCCTATACTTTGTAACTTTCAAACCCCTTTTACTTAACTAGGAATTAATTTGGCAAGTAAAGCATCTCAGTCATTGATGAGAAAAAAGGGTTCATAGTAACATATATTTTTGTAATCATGGATGTGTGATATCAATTGTTGATTTATTCATTAAAAATATTATTAAAATGGATTATTCTGTATTGGGTTAAACCCTACTTACTAGTTACTACTGTATCACATAAAACAACATTAGTGTCTCTGAGCTATATCACAATAAGTTGTGACCTACTAGTTGCTTGTTTGGAACCACGGCACATTTGCTCCAAACTTGCGTCTACCAAGAAGCTACATATTGTGGCTTCTACATTTTCACGGCCAAAGTGCCTCAAAACGCGATAATCAAGCAGCAAATGTGCGTCTAAATACATACTCGTCACATTCAATTGAATTGAGTATTTGGTAGCTATTAATTTTTTAAGGGTGTTGCTAACCGGTGCCCCCGGGGCACTGGTTAAGGAGCAATAAATGAACAGATTCCACTTATTTTACTTTAATTAAAGTGATAAATATGGTAACTAATTAAA
>Ga0315913_1010582_pt1 | contig 10590 bp, 3 predicted proteins | sample MpolsnodulesMG_FD_207736 | JGI IMG/M metagenome (GOLD analysis project Ga0315913, IMG submission 207736) | Medicago polymorpha root nodule microbial communities from Los Angeles, California, United States - small nodules | ecosystem: Host-associated > Plants > Roots > Nodule | place: USA... | reverse complement strand
TACAAAGTTAAAAGATCCCATCATGAAGAGAACTGGTGACCCTTTGCATTTTTTATTTATTTTTTCTTCATGCAATTGATTTTTCTTTTCTTTTGTATTTTGTATAGGTTTAGATTTATCATTCTGCATTTTATTATTCATTTATTTGTTCATATTTATTTTTCTGAGGACCGTAGAATGTATAATAGGTTTTATCTAATAGTTTTAGATGCATGTGTGCGTGTATGTTTACCTTTTATGCTTGGTAGTTTAGGTTAAAGGTCCTCGTGGTGGTCCAACACCACCATAAGGTACCTACGTTTTACTTTCCTTGCTCCGTTAGTTTAATTTTAGTCCTATTATTCAAAAAAAAACAAAAAAAACATGCAAATAACAAAAATCACAAAAAAACTCTTTCACAATAAACCTTGATTCCCAAAATCAAGTGATCCTTTTATTTTTATTCTTTCATAAATCAAACATTGCAATCTACATTAATCATATCTTAAGTCATTTGTCTTTTAACATAAAAAACACAAACAAACTTATTTTGCCATTTGGCTTTTCATTTTAAAACCTTTTTCAAAACTAATAAAAAACACAAAACAAATCAAACGTCAATTTCTACCCCGAACTACGAGGTTTTGATCCCTCATGGGTACGTAGGCAAAGGACCATGTCCATCAATAAAAAATGTAGATAAATAGGTCTCTTTTTCCTTTTACCACTTTAATTCCTTTTTTCAAAACATTCCCGTAGAGTACTACGGACATAAAGGTGCTAACACCTTCCCTTTATGTAACTAACCCCCGAACGCTAAATCTTTTCAAAGGGGTAGTTCGAACTTTTTTTTCCCTTTTCCTAAAGCCCGAGGGGACAAGAGAAGAGCAATAAAAGGCCCAACCTTGATTGTTGTAGCTTCAAGCCACTCAAGCAGAGAGAAAGCCCTTGTTCAAGCTTAGAGCAAAGACCAATGGAAAAGGTGAAGGATCTCCGCAGCTAAACCATCGACAGGTTCTCATATAATGGGCGGTTTAATACAATAAAAAAATTAAAATGTTCAGTCATGAAATAAATTAGTGAGTCAAACGCTAATTAAATAGCCTTGATCTCCAAAAATGACGCGACAAGTATCAAAATAACCAAAAAGTGCATCATATTAATTTGTAACTCTAGTATGTTTTGATTTTTAGTATATAGGGTACAATGTGTATGTTTTGGAAATATAACTTTATTCTACCCTATGAAAATAAAGATAAAAAATATTAACAATATTGGGTAATTGGGTTTGGGTCTGGTTTTACCCGAGACCCATTTATTTTTATGGGTTTTCCATTTTTAGAAACCATACCCCCCCAATTACCAAACCCTGCTCATTTTTTTTGGATTTTTTGGGTGGGTTTGACCGGGTTTTCTGGGTTTTCACCGAATAGATTTGGGGGAGAAGGCTCCTTTTATTTTCACTTTTCACTCTATACCCTTGTCCCACCCTTTCCTCACTACTATTGTTTAATAGAGTCATACTAACTTGTGCCCTAAGGGCACAAGTTAAGAAGTTAAAAAAGAAATTAAACCATAAATGTTGTCTTGAAAAGATAAGATTTTAAATTTCTAAAATATAGATTACACAATTTTCAATAAAATATTTCTATTTTTAATTTTTTTAACTTGTGCCTTGAGAGTACAAGTTAACATTTTCCTTGTTTATTTTGCAATTTTTTTTCCTACAACTTTTTGCAAAATAGCTGTTTCTTCTTACCCTGCTTTTGTTCCACGTGCAGGACATTCCTTTTCACACATAAATTTTTATTTTATGACAAATATAATTATTTTAGTAATACATAAATTCTTTCAAAAAAAAAGTACGACACATAAATAGTAGTTTTTTTAAAAGGATTGTAACACAAATTTTATTTTGAACGAAAGAGATTAACACATATATATTTAATGAAAGTAAAATAAAAATAAGAGATTGATAGGTTTTTTAATAAAGGGGTATTTTAGTATTTTTAAACATAACCAGTACTTCTCTCTCTTTTATTTCTCTTCTCTCTCTTTTAAACCAAACAACACTTTAAATTTACTCTATTTCTCTTATTTTTCTCTCTTACTTTATTCTCTCTTACCTATCTCTCTTTTCTCCATTTTTTTTGGGTTAAATAGTTTAATGGCAAGAGTTCACACAATTAAATTGCGGAGAAGTGGAGTGTTTGGGGTTCAAACCCCAGTACCTGCATATTATATGTAATATTCCTACCAACTCAACTAAGTTCACGGGAATCTCATCTCCATTTCTTCTCACAACCAAACACACTCCAAGAGTGAAATTCATACCATACCAAATAAATGATTTAGTTACGCAGTCAAATTAACATGTGTGATTAAGGTACATGTTTGCATACTTTTTTTTTGGTTGTAAAAACACAAGAATTAAAAAGAAGAAAAAAGTTGTTGCATTAAATGTGTCAACAAACTCATTTCATTTTTTAGTTATCCTTTAATGATTGTGTGTGTATGTGTTAGAGGGAGAGAGTCAAAAGAGGAAAAAGTCTTCAGTTAATTAGGGATAATTAGTTGGAAAATAATTAATATTTTTGAAGTTTGTGAGTGAAGCATCTATGAGTTTGAGATAGGCATCGAACCATCCACATCCAACAAGCAAGCCACACTCTTCTACCACTTGACCGTGAAGAGTTTAACGTTAACTACTTCATTTAACTGTTATAAATAGTCTCATTACAGAATCTCAACCATGTTAGTGTTCTTTTTTTTATTATTATTATTTAATGGAAGATAAAATTTCTTTTTTTACAACTTTTATTTTTTATTTCAGTCAGGTAAACACTTTATTTTTTGTAGGGCAACCTAACGACCAGAGTTCAAACAATATATATCAATAATATTATTAACTTTTAAATTTTATATGTATTCTTATTTTTTAGTATGTTAATTTTTTGAAACAATTTAGTCTGTTAATTAAATGTATTAATATACGAAAAAATTAAATATAAATGTAATTTCGTAAATAAAAAATAATAAGAGTGTTAATCGACGGTTAATCAATATGGCATAAATAGATGAAGAAATTGTAAGTTTTGAGTAGTTTTTTTTTAAAAAAAATATATAATTAATTGAAATTGGGTGGTCCAAGTTGCATACCCTATTAAAAAAAGAAGACGGAAAATATAAATCCTCATTTAGATATGGTGTTTTAAATTTTAATACATATATTATTCGATGCTAAAAGAAACAACATACGCGTGCTGGCTCTGTTGGTTAAATTGTTTGGATGCATTTGGTTCAAATTTTGTGAAGCCTTTATGTTGTTTTTTTTCCAATTGTTCAAAATTTCCACACGTGTTGGCCTAAGAATGACATGCATTTTTTTTTGTGTCAGGGCACAAAAAAAAAAACTCGACCCTCAAATAACAAATCATTTGCTTGCACGGGAAATAATACTCAAATTCAAAAAGAAAAGAAAAAAAGAATAGTTAATAACAAAAGGGAAAATAAAATGGAAGATGTTATATGAGTTGGACTTGCTCCATTGGTCAATGAAGGTGAACATGAAGTTGAAGAGGTTCTTGCTGAACCAATTATTTGTTGGACCTTCTGCTTTTGATCTGCTATCAAAGTTGGAGATCCTCGCAATAAGGGGAGGGATTTTTGTAATTCCTAATGTTTTAGATACTTCCTGTGTACTCTTATTTTAAGAATACTTCCTATATACTAGATGCTGTTGAATAGGGCAAATATATGTTTTTTAATTGATTTTTTTTTTTCAAAAAAAAATTGATTTTTTTTTATGTGTATATTTATTGTGGTCAATACTTGTCAAACATATTGTTTTCCAATCGGTATTGATGTGAATCAGGTCTACTTGTGTTTGACTTGATTTTTATTTCATAGAAAATAAGAAGAATTATTAAATGTTAAAAAAAACTATCAAGATACATAAATTCAATCTCATAAGAGAATATCATGTCTACTTGTAAAATGATAATATGCGTCACTTTAATCAATAAAAAATTTCTCTTCTAAATTTTTAATAAATTTGGAATTCTTTCCCTGATTTATATAGTAAACACATATGAAAAGAATCAGCCATCATAGTGGAATCCATATAGTCAAAACTATGGAGATACTTCCATTCATCTACTCTAGTGAGATTAAAGATCTATATTTTGGGATATTGGTATTAAAAAGGTATTGCTAACTAATTTCACCGAAACACTCTTAACACATTTTAAAATAAACAATTATTCTTTAAAAAAGTCGAATATTTCAATTTTTAATGTATTGAATACACATTTTTATAAATACTCATTGTTTATGGTCATTAAAGAGTGTTCCGGGAGCACTCATCAACATTTCTAAAAAACGGTTATTTATTAAATTTTAACCTTTAATATTTTATTAACGGTTATAATCACACTATGATTAAAAGATGCATCCAATGCACTAAACAAAAGTAAAAAAAATGTCTCTTTCCGTTTTAAAAAATATATGAAAAAGTTTTAATTGAGAAAAAAAATGAAAATATGATAATTAAGAGTAAATCTTATTATTGATATCTGTCTTTGTATGTCACTCCTCAAAGACAGATATTAATTTAAAATATTAATAGAGTTTAAGACATATTTAAAAATGATTTATAGAGACGGGACCAATTTAGTGGTTTACTAAATATTAACCCAATATTGAGAGAGTTGATAGCCTGACTTCCTATAAAAAAAAACAGAATCTGAGTATTTATTCTTAACAGCATAACCAACATTATTTTAATAAGGGGACGGTAAATGCAAATGGTGTTAAATCCACCAATGCAATTGAGTATAAGTAGTACTTGTGAGTTCAATTTTTTAAGTAATTCACTTGAGTCCAAAGATCCTATTTATTTAATGTGGTAATAAATGTGGGTTAGGAGAAAAAAAAAATTATGAAAATATTTTTTTTTTTTTTTTTGTTTGACAAATATAACGCATGAAAAACATAACTGAAAATTGTATTTATTTTATAGGTCAATACAAACCATAAAGTCGATTAAGATGGAAATAAGCGCAAACATATGAATCTGAAATATAGAGAAAGGAAAATACTAAGCTTGTGAATTTTATTAAAAAATTTGAACTAAATAATGAAATAATGAAGCTATAGGGAAGGAAACCCAAAATTAAATAGGTGGATAATATTTGGCCTACATCAGACTTGAAACAGTTACTACATGATTCTACGTTTCCTCGCAACACTATTTCCATGTTTTGTTTTGTTCACTTAGTAAGTGCCTAAGTGGGTTAAATCAGTTTGTGGTGGGTACCTTCCAAAAGTATGATCAAAATTAATCTATAAAAATATGTAAATAGAATAGAGGAGTTTTTCAATTATATCCTTTATTTAAACTTTTGTATTTACAATTTTATTTTATTTTTTAAAATATTATTTAAATATTTAATTAAACAAAATCAGTCTAGTCCCATTAAAATAGGAATAAGTCCATTACAAAACACACATTACATAAAGTTTAAACTTATTTGTCAAAATTGATTATAAACATATGCGATAAAATAAATATACAATTAACGTTCCTATATGATAGTAACTATAAAAATAAAAAAAAAAGAAGACATTAATCAGAGTACCACCGGAGCACCAATGGAAAAATAGAGTGTCAAATGTTGAAATCCAAACCAAAATATCCAAATATTAAAATCATAAACCAATCTAAAAAACTTAAAAATCACATAAGATCGAATATTATTTGATGTGTTTGAATGTTCTTTTGTGAAAACCTAATTTGAACCGCATACATACATTTTAATACTTATTTTTAATAAGTTTAATTTATTTTTTTACTATTTCATTTATTTCAACCATAATTGATCATTATCATTACGTAATATTAAATTTTAATAAATTGTGTGTTATATTTTGGATCAAAATTATTATTTTATTATATTTTTTATCAAAAAAAAATAACAAAGGTCCCAAAGAAACAAGAGGTCTTGGCGTGAAGGACCTACATCTATTCAACTTATCATTTTCTTCAGAACTTGCGATGCACAACTTGTAGTTCGCAACGCAAGTGATGTCGAGGCTGCACATGGCTAATTCCTTTCTAATCTCACGACGTGCTGCTGGAAATGGACTGTGCTTTGATTTGGATCACACGTGATCAAAGAAAAAGGTGAAATTTTGAGCAACCTTAACCCCTACAGCTGCTAAGGTCGTAGTGTCTGGCTACATGCAGATCATAGCAGCTTCCTGGTTGTTGAACCAGTCATGTTTTTCCCTCACTAGGGTAGGATAAAGTCGTAGTGTCTCACTACGTGTAGACGGTACCACCGTCTATCGTTGGTGGTTATCGTTTGACCCGGCTTTTTTTTTCCAGTTTTTCTATGTTTTTAAGAAAAATTTAGGCTAAACACAATATCAATTAAATTAATTATTAAAAAAATACTTTTTAGAATGCATAAAATTGAATGGAATGAGCTTTAGCCAAAAGTTGTTGAATGCTACTTTAAAAAACTATTTCTCGACAATTTATTTCACAAGCACCTCTATTACACCCACGCTGGAAACCTTTTTTTTTTTTTAATATTTATATTTCAATATGCTTTTTTCTTCCATTTAATTTTTTTTTTGAACCGATCCATTTAATTATTTTTTTGAAGGAGGGTTCATTTAATTTTATCATCTTTTTTTTTTGAAGGAATTATATTATCTTTTTATCATTTATATATTTAATTTCAATATCGTTTAATTATCACAACTTCGCTAATATTTTTATTCATGCCGTCATTGAATGACACCAAATATTTTTATTCCCTTTCTTCAACCTCGCAAATATACACACACATTAGAGTTTAAAATAATATTTTATGTTCGTCTGTCTATTTTTTTGTTACGTTAATGCGTATAATTTTTTTTTAGTGTTGCATAATATGTTCGTCTCAATGAAAGAATTGTGGACCTGAAGAATATATCTGTAATATGTATATGGTGTGTGTATGTATAAAGAGAATAGTTGATTTTTTTCTTTTTCAATTATACTCTATAGTAAATTTTGTTATAAAAATACCATATTTTTGGTATCATTCAAAAAGATAAGAATTCATATTATATGATATTATATTTGTTACATTGTTGGTGTCATTGAAAAAGATATGTTTAGTTTTTTTAATAAGAAAAAAGATATGCATAGTTTGTTACAATATAAATGTGCAAAAAAAATAAATTAATGAAATGTTTTTTAGGCATCTATACTTGTACTTTTAATTAAAATCAAAATTTTATAAAAATAATTATACATATTACACAACACTAAAAAAATTATATGCATTAGCGTAACAAAGAAAACAGACAGACGGACATAAAGTATTACTCTAATCTCTAATATGTGTGTGTATATTTTGGAGGTTGAAGAAAGGGAATAAAAATATTTGGTGTCTTCAATGACAACGTGAATAAAAATATTTGCTAGGTTGTGATAATTAAACAATATTGAAATTAAATATATAAGTGATAAAACGATAATAAATTACTTCAAAAATAGATAATAAAATTAAATGGACCCTCCTTCAAAAAAAAATTAAATGGACCGGTTCAAAAAAAAATTAAATGGAAGAAAAAAACATATTGAAATATAAATATTAAAAAAAAAAAAAAGTTCCCAGCGTGATTTGAAGAGAGGTGCCTGTGAAATAAATTTTCGAGAAGTAAGTTTTGTACAATATTTTGCCCAACAACTTTTAACTTAAAAATAACTTTAAAACTAAAAAAAATAACGAAACCAAACAGTTTTAGCTTCTTTCTTAAATGGCTTTATTTTCAATTTGTTTTAAAGGAGCTTTTAGACCGTAAAAAAGTCTGGCCAAACAGTACCTTAGTATCAGATTGTGATTTTTGAAACTCTAACCCTAGGTTCACATAGATTATGATCATATAGTTTCCCTTGGATTATAGGTTAATGGTAACTTGTAAATCAAGTTATATTTTGAGAGAAATTCTAAGTGACTAGTACGTCTAACTTGAGATTATGTAATGATCATTGATAAGTAAGTATCAAGAATAACTAGATGTGGAAGTAAAAATATAAGATGATTATTGATAAACGAATTGGATCAATAACGAGGGATAATCCTAAATATAAAGGTACGGTTAAGCAACCTAAGTCAAACTAATAGATACTAGTAGGATAAGTTAGGAAGGCTGCCTTTAAGAGTTAGCAAGTAAGTTAAAAAGATGAGTTAAGTGAAATCAAGTGATTATTGAGCAATTTAATTTGTTAGTGGATAAACTTGAGACTAATGAGAAGTATGATATAAAAGTGATGTATTTCTATCATATTAGAATACATTAAATATTTTATAAGCATCCATCAATAATAATAAGGTGTGAATCACAAGCAAATTGAAAGAAATAAAGAGTACTAAATAAATACATCAACCAACTTAATATATATGGGATGAAATCATGGTATTTTCAAACAATTTTCAACTCAAGGTTTGTACATCCAGCTTGAGTCTTGTGTCGTTCAAAAAGATCTTGAAGTGCTTCAACAAACTCACGATGTACTTTGGCAACCTAAAACCAAAGTAAAAAAGGATAAATAATATGCTTTTTAACCAAGGAGTATATACTTTTGAATGACATAAAAATTGGGATTTTTAAATGTGTACTTCTAAAGTGATTTTGGGATGGAAATAATTGGGTCACTATAAGTGCATACCTGCTCTGATGTTGGTTCTGAAATTTTCTCAACCTGAATTGGTCTACCCACCACCACATACAATGGATTCTTGAATGGTACAGGAGATCTATAAGAGGAGAATAGATATCATCAGTATTTTTATTTTTTGTTATACAAAACATATAAGTGTGAATTAAAGTCTTACACTAAATTAAATGGAAAAATAAATATTGATCAACATATAAGTGAGATGATCCCTAAATATAAAGTCTAAAGGTTATGTGTTATGCGTTAAGATGTAATATCAAATTCTCATTGTATAATTGCTCTTGGTCTAATGTGGTGATCTTCGGGCTATCCTCATGACCAAAAGGTGGTATGAGAACATGAATATTAAATGGACCGACTCCTTATGTCAAAAATCCTTCTTGACAATGGTGGTTAGACGGCATGTGAAAATGTATGTGGATGAAAAAAGCTTCTCCCTGATGGGAAGCATGTCGAGATTAATGGATAGATTTACACTTAAAGGAAAGATTGTTATATGTTAAGTGAGTTCGCTCAAAAAAAGAATATTGTGAGTTAGAAGTCTTAGATTGACATCCCCTAAGAGTTTGGGTCGATATATCAATAAATTATTTCTCTATATCAAATGAAATTTTCAATAAAGAATGCCTAGATCATTGCTAAAAAGAAATCACTCTATACGATAGGAATCAACATATGTCATTCAATTTAGGCATGGATTTCTTTCGAAGAGAACAATTGGCCTGTGAAAACAAAAGTAAAGAGATGGAGAGCATGAGAATGAAGCAATCTGACTCACCCGAATTTTCCCCAGAATATTAATGGAAAGATCTTCATAGACCTTGCAAGATTTTGAATTAACTTACCAGAAGCTTTCCACCACTTATATATATCTGTCTATGACCCAAAGGAAAATAAAAAAAATGCAAGTCAGAAATATCTAATATACAGGATATATTTGTTGGGGGTAAAAGAGTGTTTCATGTGGTCTATGATAGATCGATCAATACTGGAAAGTCGCTCAAACCATCAACAAAGGATATTTAAGTAAAAGTTCCGGATCGTCCGAGCACTTATACAAAACAGGAGGGAAAAAAGAATATAAACTGTGTTTTGAGACAATAATTTTATTTGTCTTTGTTAAATTAGCATCGATCTAGTCATCATATCAGACGTGATGACAAGTAATGCTACAAAACCATAGGTTTCTACTTGAGCATCATCAATTGTTATTAGAATTTCAAACGAGTTTCAAATATTGGTATATCGTGGATCATATGAGAACATCCGTTACTTTAAACGTTACCACTATATATATAGATACTTCAAATTTAAATATTGTTATTGAATGCCGATATTTGGAGTCACGTAATGTTAAAAGTATATTGTATAAATAACCGAATAATATTTATTCATATTTTGAATTTAGCAAAAGGATTTAGACTTTCACAAAATAACGAATCAAATTTCAAATTCTATCTGAGAGAGGTATCCACATAGTATCCGACAGTGTCTAAAAGAAAATTATCTTTAATGAAGAAAACCAACGAAAAATTTAAAACCAATGTAATGACAAAAATAAGGATCATAGGACGAGAATAAACATATATACCTGACCAAAGCAGAAAACTGGAACAAGGGGGTGACCCATCTCCATTGCTATTCGAACAAATCCTTTTCTTTCTTTAAGATATACATTCTATACACATTGTATATATTTCTTATTAGGAGCAAAATCAATGGTGTGAATTGCATGAATAAGAATTTACATGTCCAATATATACAATTATTTTTATCCATTTTTCAATTGAAACTTTGTAGACAATGTCAAAGATGCATTTGATAAGTAATGTACCTCACAACCATGTTCCATAAAAAGTGTTTCTCTCATTCCA
>Ga0315913_1010580_pt1 | contig 10591 bp, 6 predicted proteins | sample MpolsnodulesMG_FD_207736 | JGI IMG/M metagenome (GOLD analysis project Ga0315913, IMG submission 207736) | Medicago polymorpha root nodule microbial communities from Los Angeles, California, United States - small nodules | ecosystem: Host-associated > Plants > Roots > Nodule | place: USA... | reverse complement strand
GAATTTGGGTGTTTTCTGGGTTTTTAAAATTTGAGAAGATAATGAGTTTTTTTGGGTTAAGGTGGAAGGTGATGGTTTAAGAAGATGAAGAGTAGATGAGGGTGACAGTGATAAACCATATTTCTTTATAATTTTATTTTTAATATTGAAATATATAAATGATAAAATTAATTAAAACAATAATGATTGAAAATATTTTATTATCCAACTCACTAATGCCAACTCAAGGACACATCATTAATGAGCACGCGACATCACTTAAAAAGGAGGGGAATCAAAAAAATTCGTTGACTTTTTAAATATGGAGACCTAAAAGTTGGTTTTAAAAATAAAAAGAATTAAAAGTTAAAAGATATATAAATATGAGGATCAAAAGTGCATTTAAACCTTTTATTTAAAACTTTTAAGCAATTATTCTAGTTAAATATTATTCCCAACTTTTTTCTTCTTTTCCACAAAAACAAAGCTCCCACCTTTTCATAAAACATAACCTTTTCTGGAAATTATTGCTTAATCTTTTTGCATAAAAGTTTCAGCAACCAAACAAAACTCATTATCTCCTATTCCAAAATTAAATCATTCAAAGCAAAGCTTTCAAAACTAAATAAGATCACAACCAAGATGTAAGCAAAGAATACAAAACAATGCAAAATAACAGTAACAAACACTTTCCATAGCTATAGTCTAAGTGTTACCATCACATGATTCAAACAAAATTCTATAAAATTCAACCAAACCAAGAACCACAAAATTTATCAACAGCAAGAGAGAGAGGAAGAGAGATAAAACTAACCGGGATGATACAAAGGTGATGGCACTTCTTTGGCCTTGGAACTTGTGTGTGTGAGAAAGAAAGGAAGAAATGAATGGAAGTGAGCACTTGGGAGAGATGCTATATATCGTCACCAACAAGATTCTTTTGGCTGAAGCTCTCTCTCATTGCCAATCACTTGGAGGGAATTTGATCCATCTTTTTCTTCCTTTTCAAAAGCTAGCATTAGCAAGGAATGGAAGAAAGTATTTGGGAGACATGCTATATAACATCACGAACAGGATTCTTTTGAATGAAGCAGTCACTCTCTCTCTCTCGTTGCCCAATCACTTGGAGGGAATTTGTTCCATCTTTTCTTCTTTTAAAAAGTAATTAAAAAAAATATTGTTGACTCAACATACACAAGGTATGCACCATGAAAAAGTACTAACACACCATCGGTTTTAAAATTGAGAGAATTCTAAATTTCTAATGAAGAGAATTGGGAGAGGATTGCCTCATGTCACATGAGTCCAATCCAATCTTGACCGTTGGTTTATTTGGTGAGAGAAAAAATAGATAAAGAATTGAATTAAAAAAATGAAAAATTTAATGTAAAATAGTTTCTTTTAGAGAATCCCCTCCCGATGAATCAATTCCCCTCTTTTATTCTCTACTAGGTCTAGGGTAGTATAATTTAGATTTTTTCTTAAAATACTTTAATCGTGATGTAATATATTTTCTTAATTTGCAATTTAATTTTTTAATGGTGTTTTTTTAGCTGCCTAACGTGAACATCTGGTTGAGGCTTTTAATATTTTTATGACTAAGAAAATTCAGAGGCCTTATAAAAATGAATGACTTTATGTACCCAAAATAAATTGCTTTTTTTTTTTTTTGAAGGAAAAATAAATTGCTTTTGTTAGAGATTTAAACATAGAAAGTTAAAAACACAAACTACTCATCAAATTTTTAACGCCGCTAATGATAAAAAACAATAAAAAAAATTAAATACTAACAATACAACAACAATCAAATTGTATCCAACATACGCTAAATAATGTCATAATGTTTTATCCAACTTAAGTGCCCTATACAACATTGTTACTCTTACAACTAGCTATCCTATAAAAAATCTCTTTAACTTGAGTGCTACTTTGGTAACACATAAAACATTAGAGGCCCTCGTTCATTTCAAACATTTTGCCCTATACAAGATCGTCGGTCTTGCATTTCTTTTTATTTCTCCGTCGTTTTGTACAATTGATCCAAGTTATTTAAAACGTATAATTTGTGATATGATAAGAACTCCAACTTTCACCTAGAAGTTAGAAATGTTGTCTTTAGCTAAACTTACATTTCATATACACTATCTCGCTTCTACTCGTGATTGAAAATTAATATCAAGTATAATACAATTTTTCTAAAAGTTTTTTAAAACTCGTCGGTGAATCCAGGAGACCAATCTCACCGTCTACTAATAGTGACCCCAAGAAAATTTGAACTCAATGCCTCAAAGTTACAAGACTAAGTACTGAGCTAGCACCGAATGTGTGACAACATTCGACTTTGAACTCACCATTGTAGGGTCATTCCATAACGCCAGGCCACAACAAGTTGTTGTCAAAATCGCCATTGGAGAGATACATTATTCCAACTCCTCTACCATAGAAAACAACCACCATACCAGGAGGCAGGACCATTAAGGAATCTCCTGTCACAATCGAGAACCATGGCACTCATGGTATTTTTTTTTTTTTTGAAGAGTTTCAAATATGGTATTTTAAGCAACAACCCAGAAAAGAAAAGAGAAATATATACATAGCATGTTATCCTACAAAATGGGACCTATGTGATGGTGGCAATTGGTAGAAACTATAGTACTCGTGCATGTACCCGCAATTTGAAGGAAATACACACACACACAAAAAAAAAAAAAAAAAAACACAAAAGCATATACCAAACCACCAATGTGAACAAAGACCCTTGTTTTTTTTTAACATTGTTAGCCATTAATAGCAATCTCTTGAAGTGAACAAAGTATAAAATAAGCAATAACAATTGAATAAAACCCTGATAATAAATAAGTCATATGAACAAGTTTAAAGAACCCTAAAATTAAAGAAAAAGAGACAAACCGTGGGGAACTTGTCATTGAACTTGTGATCCTTAGAAGAAGGAATGTGTAAATGACCAGTGAATAGAGCAAGAAAAGTAATTGAGATAATCGCTGCAGTTAACAACTTCCTCAACAATACCAACGAAATCAATTTCCGTTTCTGCATTCCACTATTGATCAATCAATCAGATTCTGGGTCGCTGATTTCGCATCCAAAAATTAATCTTTTAATCTTTTCTCAACACTTGATTAAGAAAATAGAAGAGAAGAAGAAGAAGAAGAAGAAGAAGAAGAAGAAGAAGAAGAAGAAAACGCCAATAATCTGAACTAATGAATAATCACGTTTGATGTGTGTTTCGGTGGGAAGAACAGAACAGCAAGACAACAAAATCGGCAGGTTGTGTTGTTTTTGGGGTTTCTCCAAGTTTTTTATGTTGTCGGGTTTAACTATTGTCTGACCTAGTACTAGTACTGGTATTACTTTGATCTGTTCCAAATTTAAATTTTGTACTACTTATTATTTTTATGTTACCATTATAAACAAAAGTTTATTTTTTGGACTAATCGAATGATGAGTGTATCTGATTATTTATTTATTTATTTTAAATTGAATATCATCCCCATATTCAACTATGAAGATTAATTCTTTGAGCTTTATGAAATCCAAATAAACAATAAACTCATCCTACGAGTTTTAACGTTGCTGCATGTCCAAGTCTGAATTCGAACCCAAGATTTTGGTTAAGCTAGAAGAACATCTGTCATCTCATCTAAGCGTTCTTGAGTCGGTGTATCTGATTTATAGTATATATCAAATTCATCGGTTATTCAATAAGTAATAAAAATAAAAAGGATTTTTGTTTTAGGGACCTCCTCTTTTAACCTAGCGGTATCTATTTTAGAGATTTTGTCAAAAAAAATATATTTTAGAGATGTGATTTAGAGTCAACTTTAATACTCATTTCGACCTAAGATATAAGCAAAAACGGGTCAACGTAAGTTGATGTATTTGGTATAAATTTTGAACTAAATACATTAATTTTTATTTATCAATTTTTACTTGTATTTTAGGACGAAGGGAATATGTAATTACTAATCCAAATCGTTTTTTTTCTTGGTATAAAAGAGGGCAAAACCCAAGAGAAAAGAAACTACAAAATGTCCCAGACATTTCTAGGCATTCAGGCTCCGAAAATATCATCAAAGATGAGCTTTTGAAGTTAGTAGAAGTCTCCAAAACAATCAAATTCAAAAGATCCACATGAATACTAAAGTTAGCAAGCCAATCGGCACTTCTATTTCCTTCATACAAAGTATGGTTGATTTGCACATGTCAATCAATTTTCAACAGCTTCTTGATACAATATATGAACTAAAATAGGGATATTCCCAATAAACTTGAAATTGACAAAAAATCACGTCGATCAATATCTTATGGTCACTTTCGAATATAAGATGATCAAAATGCTCTCTCCAAGCCATGTATATACCTAAATACAACCCCCACATCTCAACATGTAAGGCATCGCAAGTTTCAATCTTCTTAGTGTAGCCTTTAATCCACTTACCACATAAATCATGAAAAATACCACCACCACTGTTAATCTTGATCCAACCTTCATATGGACGCTTCCAGCCTATGTAGATAGTGTCACTCAACGTAAGCGTAAACGAAGGTGCTCCAAGTTGTAGTCTTTAATATCCCTGACAAATCTCCAGATTAATATAGTTGGATTGTTCGACCGTTGGAAATCAACTTCAAAAATAGTTTTGTTCCCCCACTTCCACAAATATCATCACGTTGTCATGAAGATGGTTTGCCATCTAGATGTGCTCGTCCCTATCCTTTTCCTGTTAAGGTTATTGAAAAACCAATCCTACAATAAAAAAGAAAATAAGTTAGTTATAAAATCAAAGGGAACAATATGAAGCCACGAAGCACATGAAGGACAATTTCATCACTAAATTATTTTACCTTTTCTATTTTTCATTTAAGTTTTTAAAAGTGTAACAAACTAGATCGAGTATGCATAAGATTTTGGGCTGACTTTTTCGTTATCCCATTTATACCATAGAGAAATGCTAGCAACACACATTCTAACACACACTTTTCAACACACTTTCTTTGATTGGTTAAAATTCACATGGGTCCCACCAAATCATGCGGGTCCTATATAAATTGGTGGGTCCCATGTGATATTTAACCAATCAAAGAGAGTGTGTTGAAAAGTGTGTGTTAGAATGTGTGTTGCTAGCATTTCTCTATAACATAAAACAACTTTTCCTATAATAATGATTGTTGTTGGTGTCATTATACAAAAAACAAGAATTTAGATTATTTTTTTTTGTTATATGGTTGGTGTCATTGAAGTAGATAAACAAGAATAGTTTGGTTTGTTATAATTTGAAAGTAACAATCATTTATATTTATACTTTTAATCAAAATCAAAATTTCATAAAAAACAATGTTCGTAATTTTCAAAATTTGGCACAATAAAGAGAACGAAAAGACGGTGCCCGTCTTTTTTTTGTTAGTTACCTATAGGGTAAGTAATTTAATTCATGCTAAGAAATTTAGTTACTATAACATTTAAAAAGGTGAACTGATAAATCTATCAAACATTGGATAATGCATGCTTTATTAATTAAACAAAAGATAAAAAAACACAATCAATTTATCATTGACTTTAAAATAAATAAAAAAAAATCAATTTTGAATATTAGATAAATCACACATAATTGATTTTATCTCATTCTCATAAATTAAACACAACTCTTAGAGTCATGCATTTCAATCACAAACAACATTGTCAACTACATGCACGAACCACCGATATATACCTCAAAAAATGCATATCTTCCTCACTCTGTGTATTAAATATGGATATTTGAGTCATGCATATCATATGAGAATGAACATTATATATGTTAGAACTACAAAGTTATTGTAAATTTTATTTAAAGCATGATATTAATAGTTTATTAATACTACATATAAAGAAAATAAGCTTAAAATAAATAAGTTTGGGCTGGATTTTTCATTACATATTTAACCCTTCATTTAAACTATTTATTTACTATTTTATCCTTTAATAATATTATTTTAAATTTTAATTATAAAGATTAAATCCCATTAAAATAGGAAATATCCCACTACAAAACTAACAATATTATAAATATTATATATGAAGGGGATAGGGATTTTATGTTGAATTATTCATAATTTGAATTATACCCTTAAACAATTTTTCTATCTTAATGTTATACTTTTGGTGGTATTAAAAAAGATAAGGATTTATATGATATTTGTTAAATTACCATTGTTATTGGAAAAGATAAACATGGTTTTTTGGGTTTGTTACAATTTGAAAGTCACAAATATTTGTACTTCTAATTCTAATCAAAAGGAAAAACTTCATATAAAATACCGTTCATAATTTACACGCATTAGCGCAGTAAAAAGAGTGGAAAGACGGACACGTGAGTGCCCGTCTTTTCGCTAGTTTTGCAATAAAAAAATCACTTATAGTTGTATCCAAAAAAACTATTTTTTAAATGATTTTTATTAATCTAAACATACACAAAATAGTTTCTACTTTTTTATTATATATAAAAACTCTATAAAATTATTTCTAAATTATTGAATGCTTAAATCACACTTTTTAAAATGTAAAAACACATGCTCTTAGTTTTTTTTTTTTTGATTTCATCATCTTAGCGGGTTGTTTGTTTTATTTTTCCGTCTTTGTATGGTGGTTTTCTGTTTTCTCTACTGGGGTGGTGTTTATTTGATTCAACTTGAAAAATATTAGTTTATATCAATCAAATCAGTGACTTTAGTGTTGTCAATGTTAGAAACATGAAGGTATGAATATTATGAGCACTTAAATAGAATCATATTTGTAGGCTTATGCATCTTGTTGTATTATGCTATTAACTTTGATGTTATGAGTCTGTTCGTATATTTTTTCTTTTTGGTTTTACCGACTTTTAATTGTGTATTAATGTGCTTTATTATTTTAATAGTAAATTACACTCTCCTCCCTTAAGACAAGTTTGAATTATACTTTCCTCATCTTTTGTGTTAAAATATACAATTTCTTCCCTTATGAGATGCTTGAATTACAACCCCTCCCTTATTAATTAATTTTTTTAAAACAAAAGTAGTGCAAATCACACTATCCATATTCATTGAAAAAAGGAAGAGGGTACAAAAGGCGGGGAAATAAAATGAAAACCTAATCAAAAGGAAATGAACCTATAGTGGGGCATTTCCAACATTTAATCTATTTTAACATAAATAAATATTTTTATGATATGTAATAATTTTGAACCACCATTAAGAAAAATAAATTCATTTCTTTATACATGTCAATGATAATTAAATTTAAACATTTTGTCATTAATTTTATAGTTTAGAATATATAATTCACTCTCCCTTGAGCTTCAATGCTTGTTTCTGATCCTTCTTTGAGTAGAATTACATGCATGCAAATATATGGGTTAATTCCTTTCATCCCTGACATCTGCAAAGCTAGAGCTCTGATGCTTTGGTCCAACGTCTTCAACAAGTTCTTCCTTCAAGTTGCTCTGCTCCAAGATCTTGATGGAAGTCAAGAGTCAAGTGATTTACAGATATCATAGATACCACTTCTATAGTATCATCTACAAAACCCATGGCTTTTGGTATGTTGAACTACTTGCTAATCATTCACCCCCATTTAGCTCTCCTTTGTAAACATCAATAAGGATCATTCCAGTTGCCAAGAAAATCTCCCCAAAAGGATCCCAAAAATAGGAACATTCTCATATGCAAGACATACAAACTTATCTACTTAAACAAGTATATTATCTATCCTTCCTTAAGACATGCTCGATGAGGATTTTAGTTTGACATGTGGCTTGTTGATACTCTCATGGGTGCCATATATGCTGAAGCGAATCCACCCATTTTGTTTCTAAATTTTTTAGCTTCCAAGCATGTTAACATTTGATTCTTCAATCTGACAAGTCTCATACTTTGATAGATAGCCTTTACAAAGCACCGTCTGATCGGATTAACCCAACACATAACACAAAAAAGAAACTGACACCCCTATAAAATTGTCTCGTTAGAGAAATAAAATAACCCATAAAACTATTTTCAATACAAAACTATTTTTTTTCCTAAACCATAAGCGACTCACCGTAAAACCCTCTAATAAAGTACAAAAAATCGATAAAACATCTAAACACATTATATTATAATGAGTCATCAAGATCAAGGCAACAATATCTATTTATTTTAAAAACTTCTTTGTTGTCCATATCAAGACGAGTGTAACTTGTTAAAAGTGTCATTCACAATAGAGGAATGTAAAAACTTCTTTGTTGCCCATATCAAGACGAGTGTAACTTGTTAAAAGTGTCATTCACAATAGAGGAATACTAGCAACACTCATTTTCTAAACACTCTTTTTGTCATTCACTCTTTCATTGGGTGAAATCAATGTATGACTCCACCACTTTGTATGAATTCTATTTCCAAAGTGTAAACCTATAAAAAAAAAAGTGTTGCTAACAGTTCTCTTCAATATAAGGTTCCAAACAGTTTCACCATTTTCCGTGTAGTTCCTCTCAGAAAATCTATTTTTTCTTCTAGTGAATTTACCTTATTTTACTTTTAAAATAAGTAGTGAACCACCAAAAACTTCGAAGCACAAATTAAAAAAGTAATTAACGCTAAAACAATATATACAAAATATTGTAGATTCACAAAAAATTGTAACACTAATATAAGATAATCTAAATTCCAAGCATAATAATAATAAATTAAACCCTAATTTTTTTTTAAAGTAATGGTCATGGTCAATTTCTGCTTGCTTAGCTAGGTCATAGTTTCTCGTTTCTCAGTCAAAAAAAAAAAAAAAAGAGGTCATGGTTTCTCTAATACTATACACATAGAACGAACAATCTTTTCTTTAAGTTCCTTCAATTCTCTTTCTTTTATCACCAAACAACTTGTACCAAAATCCACATGATCGTTTATTTCCATGCATAACACCACCTTCACATTCTTTTCTTCTTGAAAACGACTTGCTCTTTATGATTTCATGTTGAGCACTAAGCAAAAAGATAGATAAAGATCTGCTTCTTTTCCCATCGCTATTAAAACAAAAACAATGCAAAGGAGAAGCACAAGAAGAAACGGAAGATGAAGAGTAACAAGATGAAGACAATGAAGAAACATAAGAACTTGAATTAGAACCATCATTAATAGCAACAAAGGTTCTTGTTCTTCTATGTGAACCAAAAGAAGAAAGTTGAATAAGCTTTTCACTCAAGCAAAGAGAACAAACACCAGGTGATTGGTTGTGTTTTGGGTGGTTTTTGCAACGACCCTTTGGTTTGATTTGACCAATTGTGTCATTTTCTTTTGTGAAAGTTCTTTGTAATCGTAGGTTTCTCATTTTGGTGGCTTATTGTTTTTCATTTGGAATAATGCACAAATTTGATTGTATATATAGAGAGAAGAAAGTATTGAGATATTAATGAGGTTAAGGTGTGGCCATGACGTGGTTGGTGTGTGTATGGTTGTGTTTTCAATTTCCATGATCCTTCATGGTAGCTTCCTTGCGTTATTTATATGAAATGAAATGTCAAAAGTCATTTTAATTTTTTGACGGTTTCTTTATATATAATAATAATTAAGTTAACAAATTAATTAAGTTGATACTAAGGGGTAGTAAATAGACGTGTTTGAAGGAGGCAAGATGGAGCCCACAAGCTGAGTCGGTGCCTCTCATGTTTGTGATGATCGCAATCTAAATCTTTGAGCAACTAAGAACTATTTGTAATTTTTTCAAAAATAATTAATTCGGTGTACTGTTTCACACGTAATAATCGATAATCTTAACCTTTAATATTGCTACAACATTATGAACTGCGGTTTGATTAGTATAAATAGCTATTTTTATTTAGAGTAAATTACACTCCACTCTCTTCAAAGATGTTTGAATTACACTTCCCTCCCCTCTTATGTTAAAATATACACACGCCTCCCTTGAAAATTAAAATTTATACTCCTCTCCCCTATAAGATGCTTGAATTACAACCCCCTCCTTTAATACATAAATATGCACTAAACTTTAATTTATTTTAACATAAATAAATATTTTTATTATATATACTAACTGTGAACCACCATTTATCAAAATAAATTTATTTCTTTATGATGTAAATTTCAGTGATAATTAAATTTAAATAATTTTCTATTAATTTTATAATTTAGAGCATAAAACCAACTTTTAAATAACCATAATTTATTGTCTTTAGTAATTTCTCACATATTTTAATTTTATTTTGGGTTGTTTCATATTTTATAATAGGGGTTAAAACTATATGTTAATGAAATTTTGAATAAAAAATAGCAAAACATATGTATTCAAATTTCGATTATATTAAAATAGACCAGCAATACAATTTTTTCTGAAGTGTGTTAGATTATTATTATTTTGCTAGATTATTAGAAATAAAAAAAAAAATATAATGAGGGAGTAAAATGTAGATTTTAACATAAGAGAGGAGGAGAATGTAATTAATGTTTCTCTTAGGGGAGAGGAGTGAAATATTTTCTAATATGTTTTGAATAAGAGGGGAGGGGAGTGTATATTTTAACATAAGAGGGGAGGAAAGTGTAATTCAAGCATCTTTGAGGGGAGGAGAGTGTAATTTACTCTTTT
>Ga0315913_1010572_pt1 | contig 10595 bp, 8 predicted proteins | sample MpolsnodulesMG_FD_207736 | JGI IMG/M metagenome (GOLD analysis project Ga0315913, IMG submission 207736) | Medicago polymorpha root nodule microbial communities from Los Angeles, California, United States - small nodules | ecosystem: Host-associated > Plants > Roots > Nodule | place: USA... | reverse complement strand
TACCTTGACAAACTTATGAATACATTTTTTTTTTGAGAGAAAACTTATGATACATAAAAGTTTATTTATTTTCATAAGATATTTTGCATAAGATAAAAAATAAATCAATTCAAACGGGTCCTTAAGGCTTGTTTCCTTTCAAGAGATTTATTTTTAGTTACCGATATTTTAATGAATAAAAAATAATATTTTCATACTTTTACTAAATTTAAAAGCAAAAGGTTTATATTTATAATTTTTAATGAAGACTAAAATATTTTCCATTGAATGATGAATATCTTTCGATTAATTTTTTTATATATATGTAAAAGTTAAACATAAGTTCTTTTGATTAAAATTTAATATATGTTTTCATTTTTATTTATTTACTATAAAGTTTAAAAGAACTTGTCATGGTGAAACTAGTTAAGTTCATAGGGACATTGAATTATATACGCTGGGTCTAAGTTTCAAACTTCTTGGACACCCCAGTTATTCATCAAAAATGTGAATTTCGAGTCATTAGACTACTAGACCATAACAAAAATTAAAAGATCTTTGACCAAGAAATTTAAAAAAAAATATTGCCCTAGTAATTACTTTACCTATAGGAAAAGGTATTTACTTTTGACCAAAAAAAAAGGTATTTACTATATTTCTTCTTATAATAAATAAATTATATTTTATTTCTTTACAATAAAGTTTAAAGAACTTTGATCATGAATTAGTTGATTTCTTTTATAAAAAAATATATGAATTTTGATAATTTACTAATTTTTTTCTATGTATTCTCTTAACAACTATTGATTGCTCTTTCCTAAAATATCCTTCACTCTCAAATTACTAAAATACCCCTAACTCCTTAATCTCTAATAAAAGCCAACTAACCAAACAATTACAACACATCAAATAAACAAATAAATAATAAACAATTAAAAGAATAATAAACTAAAAATCGGGATGTTACAACTCTTCTCTACGTAAAGAATTTTCGTCCTCCAAAATTACCTGAAGAAAACAACTCCGGGTATCATTCCTTCATTTGACTCTCCAACTCCCAAGTTATGCTCTCTCTGATAGGTCCTACCCAAATCACCTTCACCAAGACAATCTTTTCTCCTCTTAACCGCTTAACTTCTCTCCCTTCAATTCTTAACGACTTAGTCTCAACAGTCAAGTTATCTCTCACTTGCAAATCATCCACTTGAATCATGTGTGACGAGTCATGGACATACTTCTGAAGTTGAGACACATGATACAAGCTATGAAGATTCGATAACGAAGGTTGTAATCTCTCTATAATATGATAAGGAACGTGGTGTCAACTTCTTAGACTTCAAAGCACAACCAACACAGGTCACTAGGTTAACTATAAAAAACACATGATCTCCAACTTGAAATTCAATATCCTTCCTCCGCTTACCATGACAACTCTTCTGCCTACTTTGCGAGGCTTTCTTCTTTTCATGAATCATATAAACTTTTGTTAGTCCATTGCAAATCTTCCGCTCCAATCATAGCACTCCTTCCCGACTCATACCAACACAACGAGGTCCTACATCTCCTTCCATACAACACTTCAAAAGGTGTCATACCGGTTCTCGAATGAAAATTGTTATTGTAAGTGAATTCAATCAATGATAAATATTCACTCCAACTCACACCTTGTTCTAAAACACGCTCTCACAACAAATCTTCTAAGGACTGAATGGTTCTTACTAACTGACCATCCTTTTGAGGATGATACGCATAACTCAACCTCAACTTCGATTCCATAGCTTCTTGCAAACTCTCCCAAAACTTTGATGTAAACCTCTAATCTCTATCTGACAGAATGCAAGATGGAATACCATGCAATCTGAGAATCTGCTCAATGTAGATCTCCGTCAACTTCGCCATAGACATATTGGTCTTAATAGGAATAAAATGTGACGACTTCGTCAACCGATCCACAAAATCCATCGTGATTATGGAGGAGGAGGTCATAACAGAAAACGATTACGGCGGAGGATCAATAGACCGTGGTGGTTAGTGAACTATCCTCTCCTTCTAGCGCCAAATGATTTATCCAGTGAGAATGGATGAGATGCAACAGTGGAACGAAAGGTGTTTGTAGACACGTTTGTACTAAAACACTCAAGTCAATAATGGAACTAAGAAAGAGTGTGTACGAAGTGTGGTGAAAAGTGAATCATACCATGAGGATGAATTAAGTCACCCTTATATAGGCGCGCGTGAGGATTACTGTGTCCGGGTTTTGCAGCATGTGATTACGGAGCGGTTAGAGGACACATGTATGGTTATGGTCGCACAAAGGCGTGCTTGAATTTGACACGGTGCATCGATGTTGGCGTGTACCTCCAGTCGTTGTGCTTCAATGCGGTGGACGTTTGGTCAACGTGTCAGCATAAGATTGGCCTTCTGGACGGTCCAGTACATAATATAAGATGACATGTCATCATAACCCCAAACATAAATTGTTTCTTATGTTCCAGTAACGAAATATCCCAAATTTAAACTTGGATGAATTTTCTAAGAACATAACTTTTCGAAGATGGTGCTCAGATCCTCATTCATTCTATTTCTATGCTTGACTAACTTACCACTTCCATACAAGCGGGCTATAGTTAGAGAAGATAGTTAATACTCTCAACCAAGCTATTTTCCATAATACATGTATGTTACCTCCTAAAGCCAGTGGGGCTTGTCAAGGCAGTTAGCCACTCTCGTCGACATGTGAAATGAACTTGCTATGTACTTGAAATTTTTTGAACATTCATTCAAAGTTAGCATCATAAACAGACTCTAGAGGTCTTCTAGGATAATAATGTGGCTTAGGTTAAGGTATGATATATGTGGGAAGTAGGTTAACAAACAACTTGAAGTTAGATAATAAGCTTCAAATCACTAACTATTACCCTTCCCAAACATAGAATGTTGCTAATTCCATATAGAAACCCCAAACATAGTTTCAAATCATACAAAGTTCTTAAGATTTTTATCCAAATCCAAAGAAATCAAATAGATGACATTATAGGTTCAAAACCTACGACATGATTGGTCACTTATTTATCTTGCACATAAACTATAGTGGTAAGATAGCCTCATGCTCTGATGGTCCAAATTACACTCTAAGTATACCAATGAAATATTTGATAATAATTTTTTTAATGGAAGGTTATGTAATTCATGCAAAATTTAAATCAAGCAAAGTTATGAGTAATAAAAAAATTAAAGCAAGTGAATATTTTGAGAGGAACCATAAAGCGAATGGAAAGAAATAACAGAGAAATAAACTAATGTGTTGCCTCTAATTCAGCGCATGTTATACATCTCGAGCCTAACATATAAGCCTATGTTGTGTCCTGAAGCCTTATACTTTCAGGCTCCTTGTCCTTGCTCCATATACCCTCATCATATGGTTTTTCATTTAGAAGTTGTCACTTCTGATGACGGAGCATAATATAATGTTTTAGGCTATGTAATTAGTTATTTTCATTGCATTTAAAGACAAATAAGAGGTCATTTAGAGGAGGTGTCCATTTTTTGAGGAATTTTTTGTATTGTTTTCATTCAAATCGTTGTATTCACTTCTATTACGAATCATGCAACTCCATATGTGTTTTGAATCATTTTGTGGCTAAATCATATAATTCGGCAAAGAAATACACAATATGATGAATCAAGGGATATTTAGATTGAAAATAAATGGTTCTTAGAAGATTTTTTAAGACAATCAAAGTTGGGGAAAACTCATTCGTAAGTTCCAAAACATTTCAAGACAGAAGAATACTAAAAAAAAGGACGAAAAACTAAGGAATTCACATTTTGGCTACTTCCTCATGCACCCTTGTGCATGAGCCATGCTCCCCTACACATGGGATAGCCTTGGGCGCTGCCTCATGCACCACAAGTCATGCGCACATACAAATCCTTGCAGAAAAAATGCATTTTTATCTTGTTTTCTAAGTTGGATGGTAGGAAAAAGCTCATTTCTCATTCCTCGTCTCTTATTGATCAATTAATAAAGCCTATAAATAGAGACCCTTGTACACACTTTTATTCATTCATAAATTGGTGGTGCAAGGAAAGGGTCAGGCATCCACAACTTCGAGGTAGGGTTTTCTCATCTTCTTGTTGTATAAGGTATTTTTTTTATTTTATTTTTTGTTATGATGTCGGTTACCATGAAGAACTAAACCTCTAAGATTAGACTCTAAGATGAACGTATATATTATTTTTTTGGATTAAACTAGCAACAAACCCATGCTAAGCACATGTTGGACATCGAAGTAAGGGTCATATGTCAAAGCGAATTGCAATGTTATATGCATTGAAAAAATAGAAAAAAGACTAACGATAAAGATGACGTTAATGACAAAAAGGAAAATTACATTGACATTCCTCGAGATTTTCATAAACAACACAACCACAACGTCTAATTTTATCCAGTTTCATTTAAATAACCTTCCAAATACACAATTTAATTTCAATCATATTGGTTTGATATATCTTGTATCTGTTTACTCTTTTGACAATAAGTTGAATGAGGTTCTTTTCTCACAATGGAGAAACAATAACAATTGTTTTTACCAACAAATAGAATCAAACATCGGAAATTAAAGAAGAGACTAAAAGAGAATATAGAGATGGATGAACGTTGTGGTTGCTAGTGAAAAGAAAATAATCTTCGATATATCTGTTTTATTACAGTAGAGTTTATTAGAGAGCCTTTCGTGAGGAATCTTAAGGGGTTGCCTATTTGTGGATTTTGTCTAGTTTGGGGAGGTTTTGGCTTAATCCCCCTCTCTTTTTTTTTTGTTCTCTCTCTCTATTTTCTAGGTTACATTCTGACATTGTAGCTCTTTACTACTCCTCCATTTTGGGAAAAAAATGGGAATAGAAAATGGTTGTAAATTAAGGGAGTTCATACTCATATAATGCACAAAAACCTTAGTCTGCATATTTCTCAACAATTTCAACGTGATGCACAAGAATCTATTGCACAAAAATATGCCATTAACATAAATCAAACCATGAAACTTGCAAATAAATAAGGATCATTCAACTGTAGCACTCGAGTTTGGATGGCAGGATTTTTTTTTTGGCCCCTAACAAAAGTGGTCTCACCTAGAAATCGCTCAAATTACTTGGGAATAGAAAATCTACCCAAGTTAAGTAAAAGGAAAACATTTCTTAAAACCCAAAAGCCGTAACAGACAATAATGAGGCACAAATTTAAACCATCCTAAATTAAAAAAATTCAGAACGCTATATTTTATGCATAGCAAAATATTTTGGTCCAAAACCAGTTTGTTGATCAGTACTTAAGTAGATTTGTATCTATTTTACTACAATTTAATGTAATAACAGAGTGCAGAAATCGAACATTCTTCGTACAATTTAATCCATTTATCACGTGCAACTTTTCTTTCCAAAAAAAAAAAATCATGTGCAATTTCTCACACGAATTCAAAGCATTAAAATTTCATGGCCTTGTTGACCAACATCAGAAAGTACCTCGTCTTTAAGTAATCTCAGCTCAGAAAAGAACAACTACCTTCAAAACAGTGATAAATAAATAATTTAAACAACACTACTTTTGATATGCAGCTCCTTTAATTTTTCTTTCATATTTTTGCTTTGTATTGCATTTTAGTGAAATATCCAAAAAAACATTAATTATTTTAAATTCTTAATAAGGATTAATTAGATGTACATTTCTTTGGTCCTTGAGTTTTTTAGAACACAAGTTGTACAACTTGATCGTTTTAAAATCTCATTTTTAGAAATAATTTAATCAAAACAAATAAATTATCTTAAGAGGGTTAATTGGATGTACATCTCTTTAATTCTCGAGTTGTCAGGATACAAGTTTTACGACTTGCTTGTTCTTAAACTCATTTTTTAACAAATCATTTTAAGAGGATTAATTGGATGTACATCTCTATAATCCTCGAGTTGTCAGGACACAAGTGGTACAACTTGGTCATTCTAAAACTCATTTCTAAAACAAATCAAAAAAAACTCACCAAGATCAACTTTTCACACTCATCAATTTTTTTACTCAATCAAATCAACAATGTCTTTTTAAACACATTAATCGTAACAGAAACATTTTCTTAAAACAAACCAACAAACAAACATTTTCTACCCAGAACTACGTAACTTTGATTTCTCCATCGCACCTGGATATACGTAGGAGCAAGATCAAATTATTGTCAAGCACAATAATTAAAAACCTTTTTTTTCCTCTATATTTAAACATTGCATTTTCATTTAAAAACTTAATTTTAATTCGCATTTAATTATAAGGAGAAATAAATATTTAGAAGTTAACAAATATTTTGTCACAATTAATTAGAGGTAACCATTTTTTAACGGATGTCGTAGGGTGCTAATACCTTCCCTACGCATAATCGACTCCCGAACCTAAAATCTGGTTTCAAAGACCATTTTTTCACTTTAAAGAGTTTTTCCGATGTTTTCCCTATTTTAATAAACTTTGGTGGTGACTTCACGTTCTTCGAGCAACCCTCGAATTTTGTAAGCCTCTACACTATCAATCCTACAAATTCGCTTAGATATATCTAAGAGTCTTGTCTCATGCCACTGCTCAACATCTTTTCGGATGGAGAGCTACTGGTGAGGTAACTTAGTAAGGTTGCATGTTAAGTCCTCTGATTGTACCCATGATCTATCTAGAAGCCATATAAAGATATAACCCTATATATCGCAGTGAAGCTCGATCATAACAATTTCATTGTTTAAACCATGCTTTTACTTTGAGAAATATTTATAAGAGCATCCATAACGGTAGTCCACCAACAAGATGACCCCCCACATGTACAAATCATTTATTTATAATTTTTTAATAAAAGTACCTAGTAAGGACTCAATGTCTCCAATGACAATACACAATAAGGACTCCAGTTTAAAGTACTTAAATATGTCTCACTAACTTTATATCATTAAAGAATAATAATTTATTACTTCTTTTGCAAGTGGGACCAAGTAATACATATTTTATTATTTCTTTTAAACGTGAAACCCGTTATTTGCCCATGTAAGAGAGGGTCTTTATATAGTTGCCCGTTCCTTAATAGGGACTCATTTTTTCTTCCTCCAATAGGAGGTCCTTAACAAGTAAGCACACCCCATTGGAGATGCTATAAGTCTTTTTAATTGTTTTCCTAAACTATTATCTTTATTTTACACTTATTAATTATTTTATTTCCTTGCAAACAAGGTATTTACTGGAAAGCTACAGGGAGCTATATCGCCACAGTCCCCTGTGGGATTGATATCTTTTAATACGATAATTTGGACAATGTATACATGCATTTGGTCATTCCACAAATAAATATAGTATTCTGGGAGACACCAAAAGCACATATCTCTTTGTACCTTTTCATTTGTTGGTAATTTTTCACTTTGAAAAGAATTCTGGAAATATTCAGTTTTGAAGCCAATTGATTCTTGCACATTTTGAGGAGAAATTTCTTGATTTACCTCATTTTGGGTTTCATCCACGGTCATCCTCATCATTTTTGAGTTGAGTGGCCTCACATAATTCGAATGCATCAGAATCTTTGTCAGCAACATCATTCTAATTTTCAACTTCATAGTTTCCAATATCTGCGTGATTATTTGTACCACTTTTTCCGGCACCAGGAATATTGTTTTTCACTACAGTTCTAACTCAGGATCGCTTAAAAGTTTCTTTATCAGTGGTAACCTCATGATTATTTTTACCACTTTTTCCAGCAACAGGAATATTTCTTTTAGCTTTTTGTTGCCTGAAGTTTCTGCTTTCTGTTCTGAGCATTATTTCTCCTTGGAACTTTAACTTTTCCCACATTCAGCTGCTCCTGGTCTGATTTAATTCTTTTGCAGTAACTTTGGTCATGTCCAATACTATTACAGTAATGACAATAGTTTGGAAGATTGTCATAATCTAAATCAACTAAGAAGGCAAACCCCTCTCTCTCAACCAAGACCCTATATTTTGTCTCTTTTCTCAAATCTATGTCGACCAAAATTCTGACAAATTGGCCAAAGTCTCTATCGAATATTGGCTTGTTTGTGATCTGATCAGTGCAAATGGGGATACCAACGCTACTTGCAATTGCAAAAAGTATCTCTGGTCTCCAATATTTCTGCGAGAGACCAAAGATATACAACCAAACTTTCCCAGAGGATTGTTACTGGACAATAGGATTTAAATCCTCTGTCTAAGCAAAAATTTTCAGAAATCCAGAGTTCAAATTCCATGACCCTATAAATCTAACACTTTGTGCATCCTTGAGAGAAGAAAAACAAAATTCATAAAACCCTTTTTCTAAGGAAATGATTCCTCACTTACCCTTTAGGCCAAAGCATTCTACTATGCAGATTATGCTTGCACGGAGCTAATCTGGCTTAGTATTCCTCTTACGGAATCTTAATTGCAAATTCATCACCTTTGATTACAGGCCAAGGGAATTCAGAAGCTGGGATACTGCACACTTTGTTTAGGGCGTCTGTGACGAATCTTTTCTAAAGAAATGAAGTCATTCTTTGGCTGGTGATAATTTTTCATCTAGCACTGTATATGTAGATAGTGATTCACATGCTGAAATCAAATTATTTAGATTCTTAAATAACTTAATTTACAATACAACACTAATCACACCGTTTGCTATTTTTCAGGCAGCCATTTTGTTATAAAACTTGCCATTTGAGACTGTTGCGGAAACAGTAGAAATAGAACAATTATCCGATGCAATTAATGCTGCAGTACACAAGTCATGCATCCCTAGCTAATTCCTATGCGTTCAGACATTTATTTTTAAATCAAATCTAAGAACTATATGCTGCTAGTATTAGTGTGTAGAGTTCAAGGTAAATAAAAATTGATACAATCAAATCTAAGAACTTGAAGCAATCCTTAATTTCTAGAAAGATGTGTAATAAAAAGATTATACCTTGTATGAAAATATAGATGACAGCAATTGCAACAAGACAACATGATCGAAAAAGGCAATGGAACTAGCATAATCTTTATCTATAAGGAAAAGAATATTATGGAAAGATATGGCACATGTAACAAAGGACATGATCGAGAAGGCAAGGGAACCAGCGTCATCTTCATCTCTATGAAATGGAGTAATATAGAAGGAAATAGTTGCTGCAATGCAGAAGCATACTGGACAGCTGTGTGTTGTAAAGTGTAATTGTCCAAGAGCCGGTAATCTGCAAAAATTGGTTCCGCTCGCATGAACTGACCGGGTAATGATTTCTTGGACAACACTTCTCGCCATATTTCAATGAACTCTTCCAAGATTGGCTTGGCATTTTCAAGTGAAGAAATAGGGAGATACTCAATCTCCATTAGAATTCCCTGAGATTTTCAGCTTGATTTGGAACAACTTTAATCAGTCTTATCTGAAAATCACCCAGATTGTACTGCAAACCCTCAAAATTAATTGCAACTTTAGATTTATAGGACTGAAGTTTCTCCATGATAGTTAAGATTGAAGAATCAGCCTCGACAACAAGCTTATGGTCGCGAATAATGAAGTAATATTTGTTGGGTTGTTCCATCAGCGATATCCCAAGAAAATCAGGAGGGAATTGAGCACTCATTGATTGGTCTCGTAAATTAGGTTTGTAGAAAGTGATGGTAGCTTTGCATCTTCCGTCTTTGACGCCATTGAAATTCTCGACACACTGTGAGATTTCATTCAGTATATGGTTGTTCACTATTGCGCCTTGGCTCGGTTGCCAGTGAAGAATCCATCTGGCAGTCATCTTGGATGTGATGCCTAAAACTTGAACTTAGGTTGGTTGATTTTAATGGTGAAAATGGCTCATATAATGTCTTTAGTCTTAGATTTATTTGTTCTATTATATATTATTCGGCAGTCAAAGATTTGTCATATTATATTACAATTTTACTACAAAAAGTCAATCAAACATTTATAATAAATACTCTTCCCGTCCCTTTATGTAAGTCCCCTTTGCTTTTTTCATATTTCTTAAGAAAAATTGTTAGTGTATTTAATGTGTCTATTTTGTGTGTTAATATTACCAAATGGTCTTTTGCTTGTATGTGTATTAAATTTGACTTTTCATATTTCAAAACAATTTAGTAGTATTTATTACGGATATGTTTAAGAAAAAATATAAAAAATGCATCTAGTAATTTGAAAAGGAGTTTACATTGAGAGGTAAAAATAAAGTCAAATGACTGCTTAGATATAGGGACAGAGCGAGTAGCCTTAAAGTTTTCAAATAAGAAATTTCCAAATACCTTGATCAAAAAAAAAATTCCAAATACCAATAATGCACACATTAAATGGTGAAAATTGGTCAAATGTTTAAAGTTAGGAAATTTTCAAATATTGTAAGTGTTTTTTAAATACATGAAGAATATGATAGGCCCTCTGTTTCACAATATTTGTCGTTTTTGAAGAACAAATTTGTTTCATTTAACTTGTCACTTTCAAGTTTAAATACAATATTAATTATTAGTTTGTCAATAATATCCTTACCTATTTATATCATAGAGAGATAAATAATACTCTCTCCATCCCAAAATAAAAGCAAAATTTGGTTAACAAAAGAGAATGTAT
>Ga0315913_1010571_pt1 | contig 10596 bp, 5 predicted proteins | sample MpolsnodulesMG_FD_207736 | JGI IMG/M metagenome (GOLD analysis project Ga0315913, IMG submission 207736) | Medicago polymorpha root nodule microbial communities from Los Angeles, California, United States - small nodules | ecosystem: Host-associated > Plants > Roots > Nodule | place: USA... | reverse complement strand
GTAATTTAACCTAACGAAGACAATTTCCTTTGACTGTATCATTTGCAATGACAATTAACAAAAGTCAAGGGCAGTCGCTTAAACATGTTGGTGTATATCTACCAACACCTGTATTTTCTCACGGACAACTGTATGTTGTTGTTTCAAGAGTTACATCCAATGAAGGACTAAAGATATTGATCACTGATGAAGATACCAATGTAACGTCTTACGTTGTATATGAGAAAGTATTTTGCAATGTGTGATGAAACTACGTGCCAATGTACTAAAAATTTCTTTTACCGAATCATTGATAAGATTACCGGATTTTCTTTTATAATATTTTTAGATTTCATACATTTTATGAACTGTTTTATTTTGTCTACTATAGATTATCACGTGTTATATTTTTCATCGTTACCAATTATATATTGTATTTTATGATTTGTATGTCAATCCCTCTGCAATAAATCCGTGCGGGGTCAAAAATCTGGTTTTCATATATTATTGTAGTTTGTTTGTAGTCACTGTTTTAGAGGTTCATCTCGAATGTACCCTCAAACACCAACCCATCATGCAATTCTATATCACTTTGATGGATGTCGGCAACAGAACTTTCAACTTCATTACAGATATGTTCCATTCTGGAACACACAGAGAGTAACTACATGAACATGATCATTATATATATTCAAATCTGAAAGTTGTAATATTTGAAAATCTACCAAGAAAAAGTTGAAAGTGCTTTGATTATGTGTTGTTGATTAAGTGTATTTGAAAATCGATCCATTTCAGAAGTGCTTTGTTTTCGTTTCTCTGTTCTTTAATTAGAAACCGTTTAATTTCAGTTTTTTTTATTAACTTCTATTGAAGTTGCTTCCTTAGTATTGTTTCTTCGTTTTCTGGTTATTGATCATGTGTTGTTGAATGATTTATGTGAATTTATTTGCTTTAGAAGCTTTGATGGTATAAAAACGAACGTTGTAAAGATGCATGAGGATCTGGGTTTCTGATAAAATTTATGAATTAAATTAAATTAAATTAATGGAAATTTTGTTTGTAATAACTAATAATTGCACCTATTAACCAAGTTGTTTGGGCTCCAGTGGCAAGGAGCTCCTTCCAACGACGTACCCGGGGAATATCGGGTTCGATTCCTAGGAGAACAATGCTTGACCAGTGCGCATGCCTCTACGTACGAGGCAGATTAGTCGCTCACCTTTGGTGGGTCGGAGACCGATGCGATAGCCAAAAAAATAAAAAAAAATAATTGCACCTATTAACTGATGGAGTGCAAGTAACTTAAATTGATGAATAGGTACCCCTTAGACCTTCAATCACAGGTACCATTTGAAGCCAGTTCCAAACACAAAATCCATAAATTGATTTAACCAGAAAAAGACACAACAATATACAAATTTTTCTCAATTCATCTCTGTACTCACATTAACATCGTTATTTACTTATAAAACTATTCCGTTAGTTTAATTTCTTATTCTTCTCTTAGCTTATTCACTAATTTGTGCACACTATATGTTTCAAGTCCCACCAATTGCTTGAAATGTAAAAAAGTGTTTTTTACATATTCACTTTTTCTTATAAATTATTGTTTACAAAGATGAGAACTTTATGACTAGATTTTTATTGAAGTTATTTTCATCTCATTTACTTTCAATGCTATGTACTCCAAATGAATCTTACAGTTTTCTTTTTCTTTTGCTTTTCTGATAGCTATCTAAACACACTATAAACTAGATAGCAAAACTATAGAAACAAGGAGACACAATGTGATTAATGATTGGGCATGCTTGCCTCTGAATGTGTGATTGAAAGAAAGTTTTTGTCACAAACTTAAGTGGCATCAAAAGAAGGTATATTGGTTCCCAAATCACCATTTGTGTCATCTAGTCTAATAATAGTATATAGTAGCAAGTTTATCCTGTTAAAAGAAAGCATATATTTAATTAGAAGAAGCTAATAGACGATGACATATGTCTTTGCTTTGATGTTTATGCGGTCAACAACTATTGTTGTCTATTACCATACATTATGAAGTGTTATTCGGTAGGATGTTTTTGGTTTTTTGTTTAAGAAATTTGGAGACGAGTAAGTTCTGGAAAAGTATGTTTGGTCCCATTCATCACAAGAATATGCTAAACATAAAAATTAAATCGTCCTTTTTTTTTGGTCCTATTCCTTTGCTGCACGGTTTCTGATCATTGATTTTTTGAAATCATATATTAATTATTTCAAATCTATCCATGCTTTTTCAATTTTTATAAAAATACTATCATTATAAATCTAAAAGACTCATATGTTGCATGGGTCAAAAGTCTATTTTCAAGTAACTATTGCATTTTACTAATAGGGAATGTATTACAGCTCATAAGACTCGTGCGGCGCACGCGTCGTCAATTTAGTTTATGAATTATATTTCTCTATAAATATAGACCTTGTATCCAGAAGTCCTAACTCAACTGCAAAATGCCGGAATTGTTAGGCCGGATGCCATGACCGAGGTTCGAACCCCGGTACCTCCACTTGTGTGTGTGAGTTCATACTGACTTTGTCATTTCGTCTATCTACCAAAAAAAAAAATATAGACCTTGTACCAAATGAAAATCTTAGAGAGAGAGAGAGGAAGTTGAAAACAAGGGTTTAGAAGTCAACACAAAAACTAGGGTTTGTAGAGTTTGCTCTTGGCAACAAACACTAGGTTGAGATTAATTCACCTTGGGAAACACTATTGAATCTTTTGGTCACGTGAAGAGATTGAGACTTTGGATAGAATTAGGTTTGAAGACTAATTCTTGTAACCTTTTTGATATCTCTTTGTAAAGTTACTCATCATTAGTTCAGGGAGCTGCTGACCGAACTGGGTGGTAAACAAATCTTCGTGTGTTCCCTCTTTTTTCTACTTTTGTTTGTGCCTACTAGACCATCGACCCGTGCGTCACACGGGTCATATTAACTTTAATATATAGGAATAAAGTATATCATAAAAAAGTTGATGTTAAATAAAAAGTACAATACAATTGTATTACTATTAAAATACGAAATCTTAAATTGTGGAATACCCTTCGGACTTCAGTGTTACAATTCGGTTGCACGCGATATCTTGCAAAATTTATGTATTATGTAATATATTGTCTTAACAAAGATTACAACATTACGTTAAAAAGTAAAGGGTACATAGACTCGTGCTCTACTCAAACTTTTCATTAGGCTTCTCTGAAAATTTGAGAAACTAACTTATTCAGTCTTTCATCGAAACAAACTAAGAAATAATATTATGTCTAGAAAAAGAAAAGTTAAAAGAAGAATAAAAAGTCATCTAAAGAAAAAACAATCAAAAGCAAAAGTCACCTAAATCACGTAAAAAAAGAGAGAAAGAATCAATTGAAAGCAAAACATATCATCAAAATTGAAGTCATAGTCTTCTATCTTCGTTTTGTATAGATATCGGATGTTAACAAAAAACTTTTGAACCTTCTAATGTCAATTTGCACCCTAAAACATGTAAATCTCATACACCAAAAAAAACCATCAAAATATTAAGAAACCTTCCAATTATATTAGAAAATAGAGAAGGTACGAACTATTGCCATCACATCACTATATAAAAAAGTGAATAATCATTATTCAAATTGGATAGCCTACATATTTCCATAATAAGCACCAGGTATGAAAATTAGAAAATCGAGCGAATGAATGATTGTCAATATAACACATACAAAAATTTTGTCGCTATGATAAAACCCTAGCCGTTTTTACTGGTACTTTTGTACTAGCTGACTTGTTTCTCTCTACATCGTTAACAACCAGTATATCTAAAGGGAGCACAAAAACGATAAAAGGTCACCACGAGGCGTCGATAGGCGTGAAGAGTAAGATGGGGGTTTGTCATTACGCGGTTCCGTCATGCTTCGTCCCATCGCTGTACTCACTCTCTTACTCTTATCTTTATTGCTATCTTTTATTGCGATTTTGATTACAAGTTAGTTATAACAACAAACAGGTCGTGTGCAGCTTCAACTCTTCTTCGTTCTCGCTTCAGACCCACCATTCGATGCTGCACCACTCTATCCTCTACCTCTCCACAAACTCCCACTCCTTCCCCGACCTTTGTAAAGTAATTCACATTCCGCATTTCAATTTCATCCTTTGTTCATTCAACTAACTAAACCAACTAACACATTATTTTTCTGCAGGAAACGAGTTGTCTCCGGAGTTCAACCTACCGGTTCAATTCACCTTGGAAACTACTTTGGTGCCATCAAGAATTGGGTTGCCCTTCAGGTTATGCTTGTTTTATTTCATATTTTTTCAATTCTCATAAATCACTTGTCAAATAATTTGTTTATTGTTAGCTGCTCAAAATTGTTGATAATGAATGATTTTTAGTTTATAAATTGTTGTAGCTTATTTCCATAAGCTCTCCACAATTACTTATGAAAACAACTATCAAAATAACTTATGAAATACCTTATACATATGATAATTGTTTATGCTATAAGCGCTTAGTTATTAAGCTGTTTATGGTAGCAGGATACTGTGACTCAGACAAATGAGTACGGTTTGCCTATATTATACATCTGAGTTAATTCAGTTGAGTCTGTTCCAGCCCAAACCATCTTTATTCACAAAGTTGCACGATATTTAAGAATTGACATTGATTTCATTTTGCAGCATGTGTACGATACACTTTTCTTCATTGTGGATCTGCATGCGGTATGTCCATTAAATTCCTGATGATGCTTTTCTCAATCTCTTTTTGTTGTTTGAGATACAGGCCTGAACTCATAGAACTAGATCTTTTGGTATGCATTAGAATGTGAAAAGTTAAAGGATCTTCTTCAATTTCATAATTTTCCTTCTAATTGTGCTGCTTATGCTATTTGGCAAGTGTGAACGGGCTTCATAACTAGGTCAATTAATTTGAGGTTTCTTGTCAATCAGGCTGAGCAGGCCAATCGAATTCACACATTTGTTTATCACCGAGGATATTGATCCAGAATAGTTTAAGCCACATTTGTGTCAATTTCAATGTACACTTTTGCTTCAAGTTTAAATTTTAACCAGAGTTCTCGTAAATGAATTTTGTTTGTAAATTGTAATATAAATAGTAGCTCGACTTTGTATCAAATGTGGTAACTGGAAATCAATGGACACAAACTATAGATTTTTTTAAGGGTTCATACATCTGGTTACAGCTTAAAACACAATCTGGTTAATTCTATTAGTTTCTGGAGAGGAATTTGAGGACTAACTTTTTGCTCTTCACTTCACTTACTGATTAAAGCCAACTTTCCTGTGTTTTAGACATTGAATGATAATGTCCCATTTCTCACCACTTCAGTTTTTCTTGCACAGATTACATTACCTCATGACTCACAACAATTATCTAAGGATACAAAGTCAACTGCAGCCATTTACCTGGCATGTGGGGTGGATCCTTCAAAGGTACGTTGCAACTTTTGCTCAGTTTTTTTAAAGAAATAATATTTATAGTGGAAATGTCAGAACCATTGTCCATTGTGGCTAGATGATATTTATTTCTGCAAACAGGCTTCAGTTTTTGTCCAGTCTCATGTCCGTGCACATGTAGAATTGATGTGGCTGCTAAGTTCTATAACACCAATCGGTTGGCTAAACAGAATGATACAGTTTAAAGAGAAATCTCGCAAGGCGGTGCGTTTATAGCTGTATGCATTTCTAATTTCCATTTTTTAATTAATTTATCTTTTTATCTATTTTGTATCTAGTCTGCTTTGCTTAAATTTTGTTTTTGTTCTTTCTTTCTTCCTAGAAACAATAAATTTCTTTCTTGACAGTGATCTTCTAAAAGTAAAATGGCTTTGATTAAAATATATACTTAAGACTGATTTTACTTATCTATTTTGATTATTTAATTATATAAATTTTTTAGTAATAGGATTTAAATAAGATATTTACTTCAGACTGACTTTTATTTTTTTATGTTGTAAGTTCTGTGATGGTTGTGGATGTGTATTGTGTATCAATACTTACTCCTACACATAATTTTATGAACAATCATAAAATAAAAAAATTATGACACACGCATATATTCAAGTAGGGAATTAAAGCAGTTATTCATAATTCATAGTTTAATATAAAGAATATTTCATTTTGAATGGAAAGAACCTGTGTGCATGCCACATTCTTTTTGAGCTTTGCCTATGCTTCAGCTCTCAATACTGCTACTTATTGACCTTTTTCATTATTATGAAGCACGGACACTCCTTAGGTTAGGCGTGTCCCGGTGTCAGACACACTTCGGTGTTCGACACGACACATATGATTCCATTGAATTATGTGATTTTATCAAATTATTATTGGTATCAGTGTGTCCGTGTCGTGTCTGATGTCCGTGTCTGTATCCGTATCCGCACTTCATAGCTATTGCTCTTCAGCTAAAGTAAGGCAAAAACTTATGTTCAGATGTTTAGGCCTTGATGGCTGGTGAAGACTTTTATAAATTATTTGTCCGGGCCTTTTTTTTTTTCTTTTTCTTTCTTATCTTGTCATATTGGCTTGTATTATTTATTCCTCCAAATAACTTATTCTTTTGTAATTGGATTTTAGGGAGATGATGAAGTTGGGGTTGCTCTTTTGACTTATCCTGTTCTGATGGCTTCTGATATACTTCTATATCAGGTGGGTTTTGACACTATACCGCATGGAAATTCATAATTAACAGTTTATGTTCTACCTCATATTCCCCCTGATTTATTATGTAATAGACTAATAGTGAAAGTTGAAAAATCCAGGAAATATGCTAATGTTACTTAATTTGATTGTAATCTTTTTGAAACCTCTGTATTTTATATTTACCTTGAGTTAGTATAATTCTTACAAAAATGCAGCATGCGTCTGCAGTCTGATTTTGTCCCTGTTGGTGAAGATCAAAAGCAGCATTTGGAGTTGACCCGTGACTTAGCTGAACGGGTTAATAATTTATACGGAGGAAGAAAGTGGAAGAAATTAGGCGGGTGAGGATTTATATTGGACATAATAGCCATTCACTATTCAACTTCATTTTTAGGTTTATGTTAGGCTTGACCATTCTTTATTTTGTCCATTTTATGACAGGCGAGGAGGTACTATATTTAAGGCAAGTTATATTTCATCCCACCAGAATGAGCTGATTAATTAAAAAGCATCTGAAATGTGTTTTTCTAACAGAGTTTTATGGTATATAGGTTCCAGAGCCCCTTATACCTCCAACTGGAGCTCGGATTATGTCCCTAACCGATGGCCTGTCGAAGGTTTTTTAAATATTTCCTCTTTCCCCCGCTTATGTGCACGCGCGCGCTCACACACACACACACACTTCTGTATATTAACTCTTCAAAATTAAGCTGCAATGTCATTTTTTTATCAGCTGTAATAAAGATATTCAGAATATGCTGCCTCGTCCCTAAATATATGCCCCATTTGGTTTTTCCCTCGCTAAACATTAGTCACATTTCAAATTACTAGACACATTTAATATTTTATTTCAAATATATCTCCAATTAGTACTAATAAGAGTCTTGAGGGATGAGAAGTCATAGTTCAGCTCATGTATTTACAAAAGATATTTCAGGAATATCCATACATAAAATAGATACATTAAATAAACTACCTACTCCCTCCGTTCTCTATTAAGCAAATTTAACTAACTTCACACGTATTAAGGAAATCAGTTAAAGTCAATTAATATTTTTGATTTAATAAAAAACATAGGCATTTTCAAAAATAACCTTTTATGAATAAATATATAAAAAAAAACAGCATCTTGTGTGCACCTCCTTTTATTGCTCTCGCCTTTACATGTTCACTCCTTAAAAACAGAAATCTCCCACTATTCTTTTTCTTTCTACTTAATTATTCTTTGCCAATTTTTCATTGAAAATTTTGATTTGTCCGTGCTAGAAGTCTTTTATATTGAACTTGAAATGATCTTTTTATATCTCTTTTTATTCCATTGCTGCCTACTCTAGAGCTAACCAGTGCTGTGGCACGGGGAATTGTTACAACTAAAGGTGGTATTGGAAAATCAAACTCTAATTTAATGAAGGGTATTATGGGAATAATAACATAAAAAATTGTGAAGGTATTTAAAATTGTGTATATTAGAGAGAAAAAAAAGTTGATGTCTTTTTTGCTTATAATAGGGAACAGAGGGAGTACTCTTTAATAAATGTGAAAATGACAAAAGGAGCTTACAATAAGGGACACATGTAGTATCATATGATAGTAACACTGTATGCTATGGATGTCATTTGCTTGGAAATTGAACTGAAGAACATTATTGTTTTTATTTGAACTTATAAATTTATTCTGACAGTGTTGTGGGTTCAATTTTATAGATGTCAAAGTCTGCACCTTCTGATCAATCCAGAATCAATATTCTTGATCCTAAAGATGTAAGTAATTATATTCACTAGAAACAATTTGCTTATGTTGTTTATTTATTTTTGTAGCTCTTGTTGCATGGTGTATATGTTTTTTTTCTTTTCTGAACTGTTTGCATTTGATCTATGTTAGAATTTTTTGTTGCTTGTAACCGGTTAATGTTAGAGACATCGATTGTGATTTTTACTGCATATGGCATATCTGAGCAAGTGTGGTATCTGATCATAAGCTTTGTTTTGCAATCTGTACTCTGTAGCATTCAACTGTGAAAAAGTATTGAATTTACATTAGTATAATTGTATAAACTTACAACTTTGATTTTTATTTCGAAACAAATGTGTGAATTTGGTTGAAAGTCGATGGATGGTTTGTCAGTTCCTATTATGAATCCTCATCTTGGTTGTATGACATTGAATGCTGGGAAGTACAGAGTGAACCAGAAAGTAAGCTTACTGTTACAAAGATAAAAATTTAATGATGTAAGAGTTTCCAAACAAGAAAGTAAAGAATTACGAATGAAATAAATTTGCTGGTATAAAGATGGGAGAGTTCGTCGCATGTATGAGAAGACCAGGAAGGAGGGTAGACTAGATGGAGGACACCTTCATAGTTAAAGGTAGAGGTAAACTAAGGAAAACTATAAGTCAACCGTTAAAAGGAATTTGGATTTAAATCGTCTACCTTATGCTCAAGTTTACTAAGATTTAAGTTATCATTTGAAAGAGAAAATATTGCAATCAACTTTTATGAATTGCAGGCAAACCAAAATATTATTGGGCCAGAAGTTGTCCTTTGCCTGAAAAAACCAACTTAAGTTTGAACGAAGTCACAATTTTTTTTGTTATTGGTGCTGATGGCTGAGTCTGGACTATGGTTGGACAATGGGACTACCAAAACAACCAACTTAAGTGGGAAGGTCGTATGTCGCTGGTGCCAACTACTCAACCATGATTTTGGTTTGACGAAGGGACTACGATAGACTGTTGTAGTGTGCTAAGATCAATGGCTAGAGAGTCTGCAATAGACTAAATCGACAAGGTAGAAAGCACAGTGGGATAAGAGTGACATGACAAAAAATACTCACAAACAACTTTGAACTGGCAGCATCGCTTGGTTTGCAACGAGTCAGAAACAAACTACAACTTGTACAAAACCAAACTAGAAAGAATTGCACATTAGCAAGCCAGATTGGACCTAAACGATGCGTACAGATCAGAAAGTTGAGCAGAAACAGACTCAAAAACAGAGCAAATGAAGAAGAGCTAAAAACCAGATGGCCACAACACAAAAAAAAAAAAAACCAGAATTGACAACAAAGAACCTTAGACCCAAAGCTGTGCAAACAATGAACAAACCTCAAAAATTTTGATCCCATTCTCAGTTACTTATCAGGTTACATTAATTTTATTATTGGACACTTGGGTTAAAATTTACTTGTGGTCAGGCATTCCATGGCTGATTCCCTGGACTTTAGCATGTGGTGGTTTACATATTATATAAAGATTATGTGGATTTAAACTAAATGATGATTCTGTTACCCATATTGATTGAAGCATTCTTTTGCAAGTTGCATATTGATATATGGCTAAGTTTGCTATTTGCCCTGTAGATGTTTCCTTTCTCTTGCTCAGAGTTTATTTATTCTGTTTTTTAGCTTATAGCAAACAAGATCAAACGTTGCAAAACTGATTCGTTTCCAAGGTTAGTATTGTTATTATCCCTTTTTAATGATATTTTATAATTATATAATGCTCACGGTTCTTCGAGGCTTCATGCCTTTGTCTTTAAATGCTCACCTTTTCTCTTCATTTACTTGTTGTCTATAAATATTTTAAAATTTGGTGGATTTGAAGTACTTTAATTATGCACTGTGGTGAATCTAACAGCTTGGAAATCGACAATCCTGAAAGGCCTGAATGTAATAATCTTCTCTCTATATACCAGCTCGCTTCTGGAAAAACAAAAGAGGTCAGCAATGAATTATATTTCCTTTTCATTTATAGTTGTTTACGTCACCAACATCTTAGTGGTTTTGGAACCTTCCTTGTTCAACCAAGCGTGTTTGATGCTTTCAATGTCAAGATTTTACTCTATGGTTTTACTTTTGTGCCTGCAAAGTGTGTGCTTTTGGTATTTTGAGGTAAAAAATAAGATTGCCTAAAAGGACATGAAGTAAATAAATTACACATGCCCTGT
>Ga0315913_1010570_pt1 | contig 10596 bp, 6 predicted proteins | sample MpolsnodulesMG_FD_207736 | JGI IMG/M metagenome (GOLD analysis project Ga0315913, IMG submission 207736) | Medicago polymorpha root nodule microbial communities from Los Angeles, California, United States - small nodules | ecosystem: Host-associated > Plants > Roots > Nodule | place: USA... | reverse complement strand
TCATGAATCTTTGTGTTTTTTTTTTTTTGAAAAGATCTTTCTTACTATTGGATATATTTTATAAGTTAATGATTGGTTTTATTAAATTTATAAATTTTTTTGTGGCTTTTGCCATAGGAAATCTGATTATTATTTAATTTTTTTAGGTACACATATTTTACAAATGAATTTTTGTTTCTATTAGATTTAATTTACATACAGTCAATAAAAATCTAACATTTGTTGTTGTTCATTGGATACCTACGTCAAACACCGACTATTAATATGCAACAATAAAAATATTTTATAAAATGAATATACTTCATAATTTCAAACTCAAATACTTTAATCCTTACATACAATATATAAATATTACAACAACCAAACAACATTAGGATTTCCCTTTGTAAAAAAAATAAAATTAGGATTTCCCTTTTTTAAAAAATTATACTTATAAATTTAATATAATTTATTCTGGTAGAAAAATTTAATATAAAATAATATCACGTTAAATCATTTGATAAAAAATACATTATAAAAAAACTAAGTAACATGGATTCACAACTACGCAATCACAGATCCACATTAAGCAAGATTTTGATTCCAAATGCTCATGTGAAATTCCTTATGTTTTATGCTAAAGCAAGGATTTCAATTGCAGTCGCGTTGTAATTAAATTCACAAAAAGAGCGGTCAATAGGGTCAAAATAATCAATGTCAATGTCACAATCATTATATGTAGTTAATCCACAGAACCATTTCCAAACAAGAGAATTCATAATTCAAATTTCTGCTAGAGCAACCTAACAAAGCTTTATCATAAATACAAACTGTCAAACCTTACCCAAAAAATTACAAAGAAAAAACTTAATTGTCAATGATATGACAAGAACATATTAATCTAAATAAAAACTACTGCAATTCCAAATTAAAACAAACTATCAAAACAAAATAAAAATAAAGTTCATCCTATGCTAATACCCTTGGTGCATTGCAGTTGTTGTTTTAACTTGCAATGGTTTGTGCAATGACTTTCTTAATAGCTTCAGCATATGTCTTGTGCTGATAGGTAAGTGTGGATTCATTGATTCAAGCAGGTCCTCAAGTGAAGTCTTTGGATTCCATCCAAGCTGCTTGTTGATGATGGTCATGTCAGGAATTCTCTTGTCCACTATCATCATACCCCTCACCATAAAATTCTTTCGAGCTCACGTCAATTGTAGGTTCTTCAAGAGGCTGATCACCACTTACCTTTGAATAAACCTTGATCATCATTTTAGCTAGCTCCCGAACCGTAACCTCATTGTTCGGGTTACCCACATTAAATATCTTCCCATTAGCTCTAGCAGGGTTTTCAATCATCAACAACACTGCTTCAATAGCATCTTTGATATAAAGAAAAGTCCTCTGAGACTCACCACCATCCACAAGCTTCAACGGCTCTCCACGAAGAAGATTGTTGCTGAAGCAAGCAAGAACCCTAGGAACTCCGTCACTTGGACCATCAACACCAGGAATAAAATCCATTCTCGGTCCAATCCAATTAAAAGGCCTCACAATAGTAAACTCCAACCCATTCTCATCACCTTCACCATAAATCAACCTCTCAATCAACTGCTTCGCACATGCATACGACCATCTTTGCTTTTCTATTGGACCGAAAATGCATGGAGATTCATCTTCTTTAAGAATATAGTAAGCAGGATCATGACGAAGAGGACTATCTTTAGGGAGAAAACTACCAATAGTTTTCCCATAAACTTCACAGGTAGAAAAATGAATGAGCCTCTTGTTATTTTCTGAACAGTATTTCACCACTGGAATTGCATCGATGAAGTTGCTGTAAATTGTGTCTAGAGGACGTGTGTTGTAATCAGCAGGAGTGCAGATTGCAGCAAGGTTGATGACCAAATCTGCGGTTTTGATGAGACCTTCGAGTCTGGAATCGTTTTTTATATTCAAACGGTGAAACTCAAAGCGGTTGTTCCAAGGAAGGGTTTCGGGTTCCAGAAGGTGTTTCAGTTTGTCCTTGTAAACGTCCAGAGCGAGAACTTTGTGAGGTGTTTGTAACATGAGCTTCTCGCAGAGGTGAGAACCGATGAAACCTCCAGCGCCAATAATACAGATTATTATTGGCTTGATTGAGTTGCCGTCTAGATCAAGTCTTGTTGGAGAAGACATGTTGACTAGTTTCTTAGTTAGGTCAAATATAAAACCCTAATACGGTGGTGTCTAAAACGCTACTGATATGGTTTTGTCAGAGTTGTAAATCAGACTTCCGCTATTTATAATTATCAAAAGCTGGATATATGTGTCGACCGACCTGTTTAACCCGCAGCCCATGAGGGTTTAAGAGCAACTAGACTTTTGACTATAATAGAGACCAATGAATAATCTTTAATCCGTAAGATCATGGGTCGATCAATCAAATTTGTTTTACTATGTCATTCAATGACACTTGAATCTTATCAAATTTTACATTTTAATTTTGAAAAACTAATCAATTAAAGACTGTTATTTTATTTTATCAGAATATATTATTGGGGTATTATCTTCTCTTTTTTTTTTAAAAATTATAAAGAAAAAAGATAAAAAAAAAAATACAATATTATATTGTTGCACGGGTCAATTTTATTTATTACTTTTATAGTTAAACATCCAAAATTGACCTGTAATAATTGTTTTAAATTTCTACTAACATGAAAAACAAAGTCACTTCAAGTAATAGGAACACGGTTTAGGGTTTTTGTTGTTGAGAGAAACACGGTTTAGGGTTTGCTATATATAGCCGAGTTTGCATGGAAATTAGGGTATCCGAGTTTGCATGGAAATTAGAGTATTCTGTTTGTAAACGTATTAAATAAGTGCAAAAAAAATACAAAATTAATATTGAAACTAAAATGTGATAAACTAAGTGCTTCAACTTCACCTCTCAAAAATAAAATATTTCGGTTCAACTTCATAATAAATGAAATTTAATTGATTGGATGTGTAACACTATAACTTGGTCAATAAGGTGAGAGCGTAAAAAAAATGCAACAGGATAGGAATGAAATTGGTGCGATCCATTTTTTTAGTATTAAATAAGTGTACAAAATATTGTCAAGAAAAAAAAGGCAATAGGATAGGAATGAAATTGGTGGGATGCATTTTTTCGATGAAATTTGTTAGGTTAAATTGTTGCAAACCTAATAAAATTAATAAATAAATAAATAAAGATGCAAATCTAGAGTCAAAATTTTAGGATTGAGTTGTTGCAAACCTAATAAGGGATTAGTGGAGGGAAAAAATTAGGTTAAGTTGCTGCAGACTTAACAAAACTAGATTGTTTACCCGTGTGTCGCACGAGTTTTTCATTAACTGAAAGACATACGAATAATAAAATGCAATATATAATTGTTAACAGTGAAAAAAAGAATAGGTGATAATCCATAGTAGACAAAATAAAATACTTCATAAAATGTATAAAATCTAAAAATATTATAAAAGAAAATTCGGTAATCCTATCAATAATTCGGTAAAAGAAATATGAAAATTTTAGTACATCGGCATGTAGTTTCATCAGACATTGCAAAATACTTCTTCATATACGACGTTAGACGTCACATTGGCACCATCTTCATCAGTGATCAATATCTTTAGTCCTTCTCTCGATATAACTCTTGGAACAACAACATACAACTGTCCGTGAGAAAATACAGGTGTTGGTAGATATACATCAACATGTTTAAGCGACTGTCCTTGACTTTTGTTAATTGTCATTGCATTTGGCATTCTCTACAAAAAAATTTACATTCTCTAATTTTCTCTTAGCACATAAAAATTTCAAAATCTTCCTGGTTAGATCTATGATATCCATGTCATAAGCCGTTAGAACTTGAGAGTATTATAGGGTGAATATGTGAATTTGAACAAAATACATTTTTTTTTAGAGAGAACAAAATACATGGATATATACAACATGTAGTGGAGTAATATCATAAATTGAATCAATTTTTGAAATTAGAGTGATGAAAAAAATATGAAGTGACACGTTTTTTTAATCAATTTTTGATATAGATAGAGATAGAGAATTAGAGATAGATACATACTTTTTTTAAGAAATGAAATGAAGTGACACGTTTTTTTGTTTCTTTCTCTTTTTCTTTTATTTTTTTAAAATCGGAGGATAGAAAAGAGAATGTAGGCATGGAGAACTTATAATAAAAGTTGAGAGATTCTTCAATAGTTAAGTTGGCCGTAGAAAACTCTCAATTATTTATACTTTATTGCTTAGGTTACCATCTACTAACTATATGATTGTTCTGCTGTGTGTAATTCACCTTGGTTTAGGTTTTTATTTTACAGAGAAACACAGTTTAGGGTTTGCTATATATAGTAAAGTTTGCATGGAAATTAGGGTAGCCGAGTTTACATAGAAATTAAGGTATTCTGTTTGTAAACGTATTAAATAAGTGCACATAAAAAATAACATAAAAAATATATATATATATATATATATATATATATATATATATATATATATATATATACACACAAACGATGACACAACAGGATAAGAATGAAAATGTCATTAGTGATGAGAAATTGGTGCGCTGCAATTTTTTAGATGAATTTGTTAGGTTGAATTGCTGCTAACCTAATACAACAAATTAGAAGAAAAATATTAGGTTAAGTTGCTGCAGACCTAACAAAATTAATAAATAAGATTTTTTTTTAGAGAGAACAAAATACATGGATATATACAACATGTAGTGGAATAATATCATAAATTGAATCAATTTTTGAAATTAGAGTGATGAAAAAATATGAAGTGACACGTTTTTTTGAATCAATTTTTGATATAGATAGAGATAGAGAATTAGAGATAGATACATACTTTTCTTAAGGAATGAAGTGACACGTTTTTTTGTTTCTTTCTCTTTTTATTTTATTTTTTAAAAATCGGAGGATAGAAAAGAGAATGTAGGCATGAAGAGCTTATAATAAAAGTTGAGAGATTCTTCAATAGTTAAGCTGGTTGTAGAAAAACTCTCAATTGTTTATACTTTATTGCTTAGATTACAATCTACTAACTATATGATTGTTCTCGTATGTGTGTAATTCACCATGGTTTAAGTTTTTTTTTGGAGAAAAACACGGTTTATGGTTTGCTATATATAGTCAATTTTGCATGAAAATTAGGGTAACTGAGTTTGCATAGAAATTAAGGTATTCTGTTTGTAAACGTATTAAATAAGTGTACATATAAAAAAATAAGGTACACAAACAATAGATATATACAAACGACGACACAACATGATAGAAATGAAAAGGTCATTAGTGATGAGAAATTGGTGCGCTGCATTTTTTAGATGAATTTGTTAGGTTAAATTGATGCTAACCTAATACATCAAATTAGAGGAAAAATATTAGGTTAAGTTGCTACATACCTAACAAAATTAATAAATAAAGATTTTTTTAGTCCATTTATATTTTTGTTTGGGGTTTAAGAGCACATTCTTTAGTCAATTTTAAAAGAGATTTTTTTCTTCTTATAAAATTACATTCATCTTTTGATAATTAATTTCTCTTTTTTTAAAAAAATAATTTTAAAAGCTTATTTTAATAATTTTTTGTTTGAAGTTATTTTGAGATTTCTTTTTTAAAAAATTAACATACAGATACAATATTCAAAAGGCTTAAACACACTATTCACCCCCTAAATTTGCAAAAGTAGCGATTTTGATCCCTTTTAAAAAAATGCAAAAAGTGATCCATGTTTACCCCTTTTGCAAAAGCTCAATTTTGACCCAGTCAACCATATGTGTCATGCCACCTGGTAATTTTTATTTTTATTTTTATTTTAATCCATAAAAATTCCACGCGTATAATTAAAAAAATTAAAAATTAAAATTAAGAAGGGAGGGCATGTGATTGAAGAGACAACAACATGAACTGATGAACATAACACCATATATACACCATAAACCTAGAAATCATAATAGCAACATCAACATAATAGCACTCACACAAAAGCAACATCAACAAATCCAGGGAAAACAAACCAAAAAATCAATTCACCATGAAATTACAATAGATTTTCAGCAACAATAGCAACCTATAAATCAAATAAAAGCAAAACAATAACAACTCATAATTCATTAACATAATAGCTTCCCCAATCTTCTTGAATTAGTGTCGTGTTTTCAATTCATTGGTGATTTTTATTGGTGACTTTTAGGTTTTTTTTAATTAGCTAATTATAGGCATGGAATATAAAAAAAATTAAAAAAAAAAAATACACATGTGGCATGTCACATATGGTTGACTAGGTCAAAATTTTGCGATTTTTTTTAAAAGGGGGTCAAGATCGCTACTTTTGCAAACTTATAGGGTAAAAAGTGAGTTTAAGCTTATTAAAAAATTATTTATTTTTATTAAAAAATAATTTTTTTGTTTAAAAAAAAACTATAACAAACGACATCTTAATTCACTTGAACAAAAATTCTACATTCTTTTTCGGATTACGAAAAAATCAACAAAAATTACTCTTTTAACTTTTAAAATTTCTTCAAAACATTTTGAAATTATTCATTTACTCAAGCGACAATTAATTGTCGTTCTTGATACTTTTTAAATCAGTTAAACCGATTTAAAAAGAGGTAAAACCGATTTAAAAAGTGTCGAACGACGTTTAGCAAAACGCCTAACAATAATTGAAAAAATTATTAGAGAAGTGAGAAAATAAGTAACCAACCAATATGGTCCCTGTCTTTGTAAGTCACTCTCAAATTAGTCCCTTACTCTATTAATATTTCAAAATAGTATCTGTCTTTGACAAAAGTTTCTCAATTAGGTATATATCTCTATGTTTTTATCACATGACGAGACACTTAGTTGAGAAACTTTTGACAAAGATGAGAACTATTTTGAAGTATTGTCAAAAGGTACTCAATTAGATCACTGTCTCGATGTTTTTATTACATGACCAGAGATTAAATTGAGAAATTTTTGACAAAAGTACCAACTATTTTAAAATATTAATAGAGTCAATGACTAATTTGAAAATGATTTGTTCTAGAAAATAACTTTCAAAATCTGGCCCAATAGTAAAAAAATTCATGTTTCCAAGAAAAGCCCAAAAATAAAACTGGGTCTAATCAGTAAACAATTCGAACTCAAAAGTGAGAATCAGAGAAAGCAAGAAGACGAAAACAGACCACATATATCGAACAACTACGCAATGCAAACTCTTCTACCGCCGGCACCGTGCTCCGGCAGGTTCACGACGGCGCCACTCTCAATCTCAGCCATTTCCGTCCCTCGTCTTCCCCGAACAATTCTGAAGCAAAATTCTATTCCCTCACTCCCTCTTAAATTGAACAGTTCTTCTCCCTCTTTCAGTTCCTTCATTTCTCATCGTCAATGGAAGCTTCCCTTCACCGTATCCGCTTCTTCTCAATCCTCTCCTGCTTTCACTCCTTCCGACGAAGAATCAGAAAAGGCAAAACTCGATCAGGTACACACTCTCTCTTCGTGGTTCTGGAATATTTGATTGTTAAATTGAATTTCAATTTCTAGGGTTTGATTCAGTGCAATTGACAATGTAGCGTGACAATTGAGGTTTTGTGGTTGTGCAGGTTGCGAAGACATTGGAGAAAACGGCAAGGCATTTTAAGCGATTAGGTAGCTTAGGGTTTTGGGGTCAGTTAGTGTGCACTATTGTATCCGCCGTCATACTATCGTTTTCCGTCGTTGTTACCGGAAAAGTTACCTCTCCGGCAACGTTTTATGCCACAGCTGGTGGAATAGCAGCTGCGTTTATTTCAGTGTTTTGGTCATTTGGCTATATTCGCCTCTCTGAGAGGCTTCGTAGACTTGCAAATGATCCTACCAAGGTATTTTCTTTAGTTCATTTAAATATGAATAATTGAAGTTGCTTAGGAAGCTAAAGATGTTAATTGTTCTAACTGTTTGGATCACTTTAGTCCATGTTTAGATAAACAACTTAATTAAACGCTTATGGCTTAATGTTTATCATATATGAGCTTATGTAATCTCAAATGAACCAATTCAAACAGGCCTTAATGTGAAATCACTGTTTGTTAACGTTGAAACACTAATTTAGTTATTATTTAGGATGTAGGTTGAGCTTTTAGTTGTGGTTTCAGGCACCCCCTCGATCTGATGTAGTTAAAAGCTTACAAAATGGTATAGCATTGAACCTTTTAGGGATGGGAGCTGCTATTCTTGGGATGCAAGCCACGGTTGGATTCTTAGTTGCAAAGGCTCTTACTACCTCTGCCAATCCATATTATCAAGGAATCGCTCCTGGTTCAAGCCCTGTTCTCGCATTAGATGTCTTTTTGGTGCAGGTAAAACTTATCGGTTGTTCAGTATAAAATTGCCTTTAATTGAAGAAATTTCAGTTATTTATCAACATCACTCTCGGCTGTTCTCTTTCCCGTGTTTTGCAAATTTGACCTCCTTTGCTAATAATGTTAATATAAACGTTTTAATTATCCAATGGTAAACTATGTATAAGGGCATCATTTTCCCATTCTGGAGAACACCTCTAACTGTATTGTTTTCTGGCATATTGGCCATTGTCGATATTTTGTTTAAAATTGTTAAATAAGAAATTAGGCGAATGATTAGACTATTGTTATTTGGGGATGAAGTGTGGAATTGGTGGAACTGAACTTGACAATTTTACTATCAGAGCACAAATAACATATTTCCCATATTACAAACCTTCCAACAAAAGAAAAAACTGGTCTCTGCTTTATTTTATGTTTTCTTTTTCAGTTGATAAAAAGTTTTCGCCAATAATAAGAAAAATGCTATCTATTTTGATTTTGACTACTGTTTACAAGATTTTTTAAGGAAATGGTGAATATGAGAAAATCTTGTTTCCAATGCTTTTGTAAAATCATGAAACTACGAAATGGAACAAAAACTAGGTGATAGTATTTTTTATATTTATTAGTCAGAGCATATCAAGTTGAAATGAAAAACTCACTCAACAACAAACTAATGTGCTTAACATTAATTATGTTGGATAGAATATATGGTGCCACCGTGGTAGGCTTCAAGTAACAAGTATAATATTATTCTTTCCTTTACAGGCTTCGGCAAACACAATTCTTTCTCATTTCCTTGGGCTTCTTTTCTCGCTGGAGTTGTTGAGATCAGTCACATTACCACCGTCAGAAGCTCTTCCATTTCAGAAGTTTGCGTAAGGTATGCCTCAAAGTCTGGTAGAATGAATTCAGGCACAAAAAAAATTGTACCCTCATTTCCAGTGGTTGTTTTCTTCATGGACTGTGTTTTGTTTTGATACAGCTTTTTAAGGCCCTCTTCGATGGTGGTTGACATCTTATATTTCCAAGTTGAAAAGAATCTGTGCAATGTTGTTAATAAAAATGAATCATGATAGCGCCTCAGCAATTCAAGATCCATGGGCAGATTATCGCAGTGGCAGGAGTTTACTGTCTACAGTTTGGGTTCTAACATTATCACCCTCGTAACTAGTCTAATGTAAGTGTCAAATGAAGAACTTCCAAAATGCAACTTTGAAATTATCTGTATATTCGACCGGTGATGCAATATCAGGGTTTTTTGTAGTATCCTTTTTCGTATTCAAAGTACTTGTTTGATAAGGGATGCGGATAATTTCTATCTTAGGAGCAACTTTACCCGCTAGAGTCACATTTTTCACATAATTTCACATCTGCATAGCACGCACATCAATTCCGTGTCCTTCAAAATCGTGTACAAGATTGTTTTAAAAGTTAGCACAAATAAATAGTGCAATACGCAGTAGTAGGATTGAACACGATTATTTAAAAAAGATTGTTGGAAGAGTGTGTACATTTCTTAAAGCATGTCCTGATTTTGAAGCAATTTCATGCTTAGATATTAAAGTCACGATACATTTTCTTCCTCATTTATAGATATTTTTTAGACAAAGTCATGATACATTTTCTTTCTCATTTATAGATATTAAAGTCAAGATACATTTTCTTCCTCATTTATAGATATTTTTTAGCGAAAACATAAGGAAGAATAGAGGATAGTTTGTATACCTTTGAGTGTTTCCGATGTCCCGAGAATGGAGAGTTGGGACTACCCTGGCGTGAAGTTTCTTCGTTTTTTGACTAAAGGCGTGAAGTTATCAAGCAGAGAAATTGCTTGGGGAAGTGAAATTCAAGTTAAAATATTTAAAAACCGTAAATGCAAACCACAAATTTGCATGTTTGGTTTGAATGTGACAACCTGACATTCAACAATTTTTCTACTTTAACGAAATTTAACCAAATGGTAGAGTGTGTGACCCTAACATTTCTTTTAACTTAATATTGCTTCTGAAAAAATTACACTTTATGTTTGATTTATTACTAAAGTTTTAACTTTAAATTCCAATTTTTTTATAGATAGACGAAATGACAATAATCATTGAAAAATCACACACAAGTAAAGTAGCTGGAGTTTGAATCTGTCACGATATCTGGTCTAGTATTTTTTAAATTTTTATCAGTTGAGCAAGGATTTGCAGACAACTTTTAATTTCAATTGATGTAAAGGTAAAATCCCCACTGTTCTTGGAAAAACTAGAAAAGATTTATAAATACT
>Ga0315913_1010566_pt1 | contig 10599 bp, 5 predicted proteins | sample MpolsnodulesMG_FD_207736 | JGI IMG/M metagenome (GOLD analysis project Ga0315913, IMG submission 207736) | Medicago polymorpha root nodule microbial communities from Los Angeles, California, United States - small nodules | ecosystem: Host-associated > Plants > Roots > Nodule | place: USA... | reverse complement strand
AATGGGCTTAATATTAAGGGTTGTGGAACAACACGGGAGAAATTTTAGAGAGGAAAAGAACTAAGATATTAAAATAATTTTGGGTACCTTAAAAAGAACATACTTTAATGTCCCAAGCAAACATCACGAGACCAATTTAAGTGGATTATGATCATTGTTCATATAGACAGATTTCAGATTATTATCATTTTTTTTAGATTTGAATTATATAAAATTGAAAAGACAAAAGGCGTGCAAGAAACACGGCTGGTTGAAAAAAAAAACTTTGCAAGTAAAACCCACTAAAAAAATTGCTATGTCCAACTACAGAAAGAGAGACGATAGGCCCAACATGATAAAGGCCGAAAGTGCCCAATAATTTGAGTAAAACCCACAACATTCTTTCATAGATTGTACTTCTAAGATGAAAGTTATATATAGTACACGTACAATTAGAAGGTTAATCCACCAATGATTAAAATCAGGATTTAAAGATGAGTTTTCTGCTTTCGACTATCAGAAAGATACTAATTTTACTTTATCAAGTAAATGAGCGACAAACTCCTTCTTTTGTCAAAAACAACGACAATTTCTTTCCATCCAAATTACAAACACAGAAGCATGATATAGTCTAAAGACTTAATACATAATTTGGTCCTTTAACTTATTTTCAGTTTTCAATTTGTCCCCTAACTATTAAACGTTCGAAATTTGGTCCCCTAATTTTAAATGTTTGATTTTGTGGTTTTTGTTGAAGTTGAAATGATGAATTTTTGAAAGAACCAAAAAAAGTTGTTGAAGATGACGAAGATTGATGAAGGTTGTATGAAGATGAAGATGAGGGAAGAAGATGAAGAAAAGTAAAATAAATTAGGTGTTGGTGATACACAGTTAGATCTGATAGACCTCATTTATCCAACGGTCTCCTTTTTTTGAGGGTTAAAATGAATAAAATAGGACCAAATTGAATGATGAAAAGAAGATAAAAGACCAATTTAAAACGTTTAATAGTTAGAGGACCAAATTGAAAACTGAAAATAAGTTAAGGAATCAAATGATATATTAAGCCTAGTCTAAAAATAATAACGAATTTTGTTGGAAAACCGCCGAGTGCACCAAATGTAAACCGTGATAAAATAACTTTAAAGGTTCACTAATGAATACACATCTATTGCTAACAATTTGTATAAAAATATATAATGATAAGAATGTATGGGTAGGGGCAACTTGCAAGGTAGTAGTCATTGTACTTCCAAGATTATTTATGGTACACATTATGTTTAATTTGGAGTACAAGTGACACCCATTCATAGTGGGTAGTACAAAATAAATAAATTTTCATTGGCAAAAAAACTTATCCAATGTCCAGTACTAAAGTGTAGTACAATTATAAGCAAGACTATATTATAAATAAAAGCAATGCATTGTTTCAGCAACAACTCATCTATGGAGTTGAATAGAATATATCTTTAGGACTATGGTTTGGACAAGTTACAAGCAAGAGTTGGCTATGGCTTGTAACATGAGATGCACTATATTATCACTTGTCCAAACTATAGTCTTAAAGAAATGATCTCTTCAATAATTTTATCTATTTATACGAGCTCTTATCCTCCCCAGTATACTTGGAAGCATAAATTAAAACATTGCATTATTTTAGCAACAAATCTATGAAGTTGGAGGGATTATATCTTTAGGACTATTGTTTGGACAAGTGCACAAACAAGAGCAAACGCTAGAGCTGGTTATGGCTTGTAACATGTGGTGTACCATTGTCACTTGTCCAAACTATAGTTTTAAAGGAATGATATCTTCAATAATTTTATTTATATTGAGACTCGATTACCAAGCTCAAGTGACTAATTCAGGTAAGTGCTTTTTGTTTATTTTATGGTTAAATGTTTTGTTGTTGAAGTTTGTTAAGTTTGGTTTGTTTTAATCTTGATATTGAGTATTGATATTTGAAATGATTCATGATTTTGTAATTTTTGGGGTTATTTTCAAATTTTGTTGATTTTAGTGGGTTAAACTACTCAATGATTGCAGTTTCAAATATTAAAGTATGTAGAGTTGGTTGAAAATATTGGAAGAAAATCCCACAATGTCTTGGGTTCACTCCCACCCACCTGCACCTTTTTTTTTTTATAAGGAATTAAAATTGGACTAAAACTAAAATTATGAAGAAACAATGCAAATTCTATGAATTGGACACAAGTTCTGCACGTAAATACCAATCACATCTATCACTAGACCACTACAACACATTTGATAATTCATGATTTTTTTTAAGAAGATAAATTTATCCACTCAAATTAACATTATCATCAGAAAGAATCGAATCTGAAATCTTAAGCAGGAGTACATACCCAAGTTCCGAGTCAATACCATCAGGCTGACCCAAATTGATCGATAATTCATGAAAGTTGATACTAAAGAGTGATAATTATGTTTGGACCACTACAACATATAAAGAGCTATTTCATATTTTTTTATATTTCAGAAAATATCATTTCAAAAAGAAAAAAATAGTCCTCATGAGCTTAGCTCAGTTGGTATGGACAACGCATAATAATATGCAAGGTCCGGGGTTCGAACCCCGACCACCACAAAAAAAAAAATCATTTCATTGTTTATAAAAATCGTAATAATTTATTTTATATTTTATCATAAAATATTAACCAATAATTTTGATAAATAAAATTTAATTATTATAATTTTCAATGATAACAAAGAGTGGACAGTGTCTCGTGAGCATAACTCAGTTGGTAGGACAATGCATTATTATATGCAGGGGCTGGGGTTCGAACCCCCATTTATTCACCTTATAAGATGAATTCTAACCAATATGCTACCTGACAAAAAAAATAAAAATAAAGAGTGGACAGTATACCCTCGTATATTAAACTAAAAAAAATCACTTCATAAATTGTTTGAATAATTCCCTAAAAAAAAATAAAAATTGATTGAATAATTGAGATAAAAAAGCGTAGATCTGAGTATAGTTATTACAGCAACAATTCCAGCATTATCCACTTTCCCTTTCAAGTTTCATCAACTCGCTTTACCAAAATCCTGCTTCCAAACACTTCCTGTAAATGGTGTTGGATTGTTTTGTTGCTGTTGATGTTGCTCTTTGTGCTTTCATGAAGAGGGATTATGCGTGATTTGGTTTTGATTTAAGGTACTTTTAATTTTAAGCTTTTGAATTCGTAATCATTATTAGTGAATTTAAGAATGATGTTAGAAAGATTGGGTTTATTTTGGAATTGTCTAATTAGAATGGTTGTGGGATTGTTGAGAAGATTGAGTCAAAATCAATTCTACTAAAAAAACAGTCAAACATATCAAAATCAATTATACAGTGTTTCTAAAAAACAATAGTATTAACTTATTGATTTTTATTTTTAGCTTTAGTCAACTACATTAATTCACCTTTTACATTATTTTCATTGTTTATATTTTTTTTCCCATGCAGATCAGTAAAGGTAAACTGGGTTCCAAATGTATAAAGTTACCGAATACAAGTGTTTCACAAAAACAAAAAAAACTTGTGGTGTCTAATACAAGTGCAAAGACACAGCTTAGTAATGCATACAAACAAACAAACATCTATGGTAAGCTAATAGTAGTTTGAGTATCTAAATGATCTTAAACATGTTTAATGATTAAATGATTTTGTTTTCTGTGTAGAAAACTGACGATTCTTCGAGTCAATTTGGTGTCACAAATTTCACTAGTTTATTGATGACGGGAAGTTGTGTTTGGTGATTCACTTTTTATCAAGAATGATGATTCATTTTCATACTCATATTTATAGTATTAACTTGTGTTTCACAAATTATAGGAACAACTTAATTTGGTTCCCACCGATGCGATTCCTGACAAATATAATTGTGTAATTTTCTTAAACTATCATCGACGTCGAGGTATGTATTAGTGTACGTGCTTCATTGCGTATGTATGATTCATACTAGTAGGTGTTTTAAATCTTGGCAATGGAGTAGCCTCAATGGTGGCTCCATCGCAAGAGCTTTGCAATCATTGAATCTCTCTGATTATACGGAAGCAAACTAGCATGAGGGTTGAATAAAAGACCTATATGATCCAGAACACAGATTATTACAAACACTATTAAAAGACCTTCAGAAAGGTGTGGGCAGATTATTCAACTCCAACATGAAACAGATAGTCGAGAAAGCAGACTATTAAAAGACCTTCAGAGAGAAAGGGTAACCAGGCAGACAATAGTTAGGTTGTTGTTGTTGGGTTGGCAGCGGCCCATTCAACTCCAATAGTGGAATCAATATGGTTGGGGACAGTCTCATCGAGTTTGTGAATATGGTTGGGGAAAGTGAACAAAGCCAAAGCCACCGGCCATGCCAGTGTACGGACAAACAACAACCTTGGCACTGATCACATTACCATATGGCTGGAAAACATTAAGCAAATCAGCGTCGCTTGTTTCGCGGAGGAGGTTGGTTACAAGAACAACATAATTCTTGTTATCAGAGGCAATAGTCATCACCTCAGGCACATAAGGTTTAATGGAGGTACATAAATAATATTCATACTTCCCAAGGACTAAGTCCACACAACTAAAACTGATCTATTTACATACATCTAACATCTTCCCTTAAACTGAACTGCATAAAACATAAAAACAGTCAGTTTACTTCAACAAACAGAAACTTCAACCCATCAATTTTCCAATTCCAAGTAGCTCACACAACTTTTTGAATGCCTCCCTCTTCAATGGTTTTGTCATAATATCTTGTGTATTGCAGTGCACAAGCTCAATTATCTCATCTTTAACAAGATCTCGAAGAAAATGAAATCTAACATTAATATGTTTACCCTTTCCATGCATAACTGGATTTCTTGACAATTTAATTGTAGAGCTATTGTCACAAAGCATGAGGGTACTTCTGTTTTGAGGGTGTCCTAGTATTTCAAGCATTCTCTTGAGCCACACAGTTTGACAAGCACATGAAGCTGCTGCTATGAATTCAGTTTCTGTGGTAGACAAAGTCACTATAGGTTGCTTCTTTGATGACCATGAAACAGCTCCATTTGCAAGCATCAACACATATCCAGAGGTACTCTTTCTATCATCCATATCACCAGCATAATCACTATCACTGCATGCCATTAATTCATGCCGACCATTTCTAATATACTGAACACCAAGCTCCAATGTGCCTCTTCGATACCCCAGGATCTTCTTTGCCACTAACAGATGCATATCTGTTGGTTTTTCCATATATCTACTGATTAAGCATATTGCAAATGTGATGTCGGGCTTGGTTGCAGTTAGATACATTAAGCTCCCCACTATTTGTTTAAATCCAGTTGCATCTACCTTTTCATCACTTCCTTCTTTTGTTAGCCTACATCCTGGAACTATAGGGAACTGAACAGCATTGCAATTTTTCATGTCAATTCTCTCAAGGATATCTTTAGCATACCTTGTCTGATTGATTGATGAATATACCCTTATCATTCTGCACAATTTCCGCACCTAGAAAATTACTCATTTTTCCAAGGTCAGTCATATCAAACTCCTTTTTCATAGAATCCTTGAAAACAGTGTCTGTAACCATTTTTGCATTATCCCTGGTAAAAATCAAGTCATCTACGTATAAGCTCACAATTAGCAAATTACCTTTACCACTAGTTTTGACAAACAATGTGTGCTCAGAGGGACATTTGACAAAGCCTTCCCTTTTAAAGTAAGAGTCTATCTTATTATACCACGCCCTTGGTGATTGTTTTAGTCCATACAACGCCTTCTTTAGTTTGTACAGTTTTCATCTCCTTTCTTCAAGTAACCTTGAGGTTGATCAACAAATATTGTCTCATTTAGCTCACCATGTAGAAATGCACTTTTGACATCAAGTTGGTACACACACCAACCTTTCAGAGTTGCAACTGCTATAATAGTTCAAATAGTGTCCCATCTAGCTACCGGAGCAAACACTTCTCTATAATCAATTCCATATTTTTGGGAATAACCCTTGGCTATTTGTGTAGCCCTATACTTCTTAACTTCTCCTTTCTCATTATATTTGGTCTTAAAAACCCATTTCACTCCTATTTTCTCTACACCTTCAAGAAGGTTTGTTAATTCCCATGTACCGTTTTTCTCTGTGGCTTTCATTTCCATGTCCATAGCTTCTCTCCATTTGTTGCTCTTGACTGCTTCTTCAAAGTACACTGGATCTTGGAATTGAGTGAACATTGCCAAAAATTGGTCTTCATCATATTTTTCTTCTAATGTTGTATCATAATTTTCTAGCCATGCTAGTAGTCTTCTATTTCTCTCTCCAAGTTGAGTTTCTTTTGGTGACTCTTCATAACTGTTAGGTGTTTCAGCTTCATGATTTTGATTTCTTCTCCTTCCTTTGCCTAAACAAATTGTGGTTTCGGTTCAGGCTCCCTGTGGAGCTCTGATACTAGCTGTTAGGTTTAGAGAGATGTAACTGAACTAACTTAATTTATTGATTATTGTTATTTGGTTTTATACACTTGGAAGAGTACTAGTACTAACTACAAATACAAGAGAGACTAATTGGGCCAGAAGCTTTTCAAACTAAACAAGACCCAAACTAAGTAGCTTACAAAGGACTAAGTCTACACAACTAAAACTGATCTATTTACATACATCTAACACATACCTGCATCGACCTATGTATTCTTCAATTCGTTGTTTCCTTTCTTCTCCTGTTACCCACCTCTTACTCGGTACCACGTAAAAGGATGGTCTAGAACAAAGAGGACAGGCTTTCCTCTTCTTCCATGTCGCATGTTCGGAGCTCCTCCAACCGCAGATGCACCGATAACAAAACGGATGGTCACAACACGGAAGTAGTCCAACCAGCTCAACTGTGACAATGTCGCTCAAGCATATACTACATATGTCTCCTCGACTGCACTCATCTCCATCTACAAAAGAAATTAATGAAATAAAAAAATAAGTTAAAACAGTCATAACACTGAAAATTGGTAAATCACCCTATCTTGATCATTGTATTTTCTAAGATCGGTGGCTGCACCAATTAATGCTTACATGAAGCTTTTTGCGCCATCTAATTTGGTTCATGAATATCTTTTCATATGTACTCATTCAATTTAATTCCACGATTAATAGGGTTCATGAAGATGAAGAGTACTTCTTTGTGAAAGGAATGATATGGAAATGGTTTATAAGGCTCGTTGAAGAAGAGGGAAGGTGTAGGAAAAGAGAGTGAAATTTTCTCTAGGTAAAATAACCCACTTTTTTGTGTTTTAATTCATAGATTTGATTTTTTTATTATAAAGAATAGAGTACTGAAATTGATCAAACATTAATTGGTCATTTTTAATTTTTTTACAGGCACTTATCTGTTCTCATGTGAGAAAATACTCGATAGACAATTGATTCTTAGATGGAAGATTATATTTTTTTTATTATATCGTTGGTGTCTTTGAAATAGATAATCATGATTATTTTGGTTTGTTATAACTTGAAAGCAACAAACTTTTATATTTTTAGTTTGAATCAAAATCAAAATGTAATAAAAAAAATGTCGTTCATAATTTTCAAACGTTATCACAATAAAAAGAGCAGAAAGACGGGCACGTGAGTACCCGTTTTCTCTAGGGCTGAGGCGCCTAGCTCTGGGGCACCTAGCGCCCCATGCGGTGCGCCTGGACGCTTCAGTGCGTTTTTTGTGTTGTATACGTGTTGTTGTTTTTGTTGGATTCAAAGAAATGTTAATGATTTTGAGTTATTTGATTATGATTATGACTATTATAATTATGATTTTAATTGCTGTTATTATTATTGGATTCGAAGAAATGTGAATGTTTTTGAGATATTTGGATTATTATATCTAGTTTGTTATATTTTTTAATATTTGAATTCACTCTCATCATTATCTTTTTTAAATGATTAGGGAAAAAATTGGACATATAAAATTTTTTAGATTTTGTTTTAATAATTGAATTTACCCTTATTTATTTTTACAAGTGTTATTTGCATTGAAAGTTGAGGATAATTTTGGAAGGAAAAAAAGCCAACTCGAAAGAGCTAAAAGAGCTATTTTATTTATATATAGTATATATTTTATTTGAGATAGTAATGGGGTGGCTTTAATTTTATTTTTATTAAATAAATATACATGTGGCATCTGACTCAGCTAAGTCAGTTGTCATATATGTTGATTTGGTCAAAATTGTGGGAGGGGGCCACTTTTGCAAAATTGGGTAAAGTTAGGGGTTAAATTATCTACTTTTTTATGAGGGGGAAAAATCACAACATCTCGAAACATGGAGGGAGAAAATTGCATTTAAGCCTTTAGTTTTTTTATTGAAGAAAATGTAAGGAAGATGTAGAAAGAGGCATAATTCAATTTGGGTTTTTTTTGTTAAAGAAAGGGAGAAGAAAAATTTGTGTTTTTTTAGTAAATGAAAGAGGGAAAATGATGAAATTTTTTGGGTTTTTGATCGAAGAAAGGCGGAAAAATATTAAGAAATTATGAATCGTTTTGTATTTATAATGTATAAAATATTTACTCTCACACGACATGTATGACTCAAAGAGTTATACTTAATACATGAAAAAAAAAGAGAGGGAGATGTGTATTCATTGTAAAATATATTGGTAGTTGTTTTTGATGTAGTTGGTGTTGTTTTTGTGATTAAAATGCATGACTTCCAAAGTCATATGTAATACATGAAGAATGAATGTTTTCATCTCAAGATAGGGTGTTATTAGCAGGGGCAAAACACAATGATGGTTACTAAGAGAGAATTGAAAGGGTGTGCGTTGTGTTTGTGTGGAAGAAATTTGTAAAAGAGAAAGACAGAAGGGTGAAGATGATGAAGAAAAGTGGATTGGATTAGAGATATTTGTATTTGAATTTTTGGATGAATTTATGAATGGTGTTATATATTTCAAATTTTGGGTTTAAGGATGAATCTATAAATTTGGTCTTTATGAATCTTCCTCATTTTATTGAAGAAAGAAGGAAGAATATCAAGAAAGTATGAATCATTTTGAATTTATAACGTATAAAATATTTACTCTCACACGCCATGTATGACTCAAAGAGTCATACTTAATACATAAAAAATGATGGAGATGTGTATTCATGGTAAAATATATTGTTAGTTTCTTTATGTAGCTGGTGTTGTTTATGATTGAAATGCATGACTTCCAATGTCATATGCAATACATGAAGAATGAAGATTATATGTATTCTTTTTAAGATACATTTGTGGTTTGTGCATCTAGTAAATCTAGTACAGCTCTAAATAATTTATAGGCTTAAATGCATTTTTGGCCCCCTATGTTTGCCATCGTAGCAATTTAGGTTCTCTAACAAAAACAATGCAATTTTGACCCCCTAATTTTCCCAACTATGCTGAGAAGCCGCCACGTGTCCCAAAAAAAGGGGCAAAAGCGCAACTTTTTTGTAAGCATAAGGGGGCCAAAATTAGGGGGTCAAAATTACATTTTTTTTTGTTAGGGGGCCAAAATTGCTATGATGGCAAACATAGGGGAGTCAAAAGTGCGTTTAAGCCTAATTTATATATTGTGATATTCTAGATCTTAAAAAAGACTTTAACAAATTTAATTTAGAAAGTGTTATAAAACTCATAGAGTAATAACAAGAATAGAGAGAATATGACATTCTATTATTAGCATGTATCCACAAGTATGTTATATGTGAACTTTATTCAGAGAGAAATACATTAACTTAGGGACACAAGTCCAATAGTCTAGTAGTATGGCTCATTAACTCATTTTCTATATAAACATCCACTTATAATATTCATAATACTCTTCCTTAGATGTCCGTCGAGGATACACCTCATTAAAGTCTTACTAGAGAAAAATCCAGTGGGAAAAAAGTTCTAGTGAAGAAAAAAGAGTACAACATCCTTTTGTGTGAAAAATCTGTCTCGTTAAAAACCTTACCAGAAAAACCTAATGGAATAAAATCATGGTTAAGGGGAAAAGAGTGCAGAACACGTATATGTCTCCCCCTCATAAATGAGAAGAAGAAAGTAGAATAATATTTATTCTAGATACTCAAAAGCTTTACTTACGGCAACTTTGTAGAAATATCTAGTTTATCTTCATATGCTTCTTCAAATTAACGGTCTTTGAGATATTATCTTCATATTATGTTGTTGAAAGAGTCTCTTTATAAAATTAGAAAACTACAAGTTTCTTGTATTTGTAAAATCATAATCCTCAATAAAGAACATTCTCCAATTCCTTGATTTAGTGCTAACATTTTCAAATGATCAGGTGATATTACTGTTTCTCTGCTTTTTATTGCAATATTTGTATTTACTAATATTGACAAAAATAAAATATTCATTTCCAAATCCTTAAAATGAACAAATGATGCCATCTCTTCAATAATTTTGATAGTATGTCTCAAGAAAATTAAATCTTTCAAGGAGTTTGATATAATCATCACTATCAAGTGAGCTGTACAAATAAATTGTAACACATCCTTCATATAATTTGAATATTTCATGTGCTACTGAACTCAATCAATTATAAAAAAGTTTTTGGATTCACTTCAAGTGAATATGTCTCTAAACAATATATGTCTCTTAAAAAAT
>Ga0315913_1010563_pt1 | contig 10603 bp, 6 predicted proteins | sample MpolsnodulesMG_FD_207736 | JGI IMG/M metagenome (GOLD analysis project Ga0315913, IMG submission 207736) | Medicago polymorpha root nodule microbial communities from Los Angeles, California, United States - small nodules | ecosystem: Host-associated > Plants > Roots > Nodule | place: USA... | reverse complement strand
TTTAATCTATAAAAAAAAAGAAAAAAAAAAAACACAAAAAAAAAAAAAAAAAAAAAAAAAAAAAAAAAAAATACACAAAAAAAAAAAAAAAAATTTTAAAATTAAAAAAAAAAAAAAAAAACTCAAAGTCTGTTAAAACGTGTTTAAATTGGGTTATTTTACATTAATGATAATTAAACCATGAACTAGCCCTAACAATAATCAGATATATTTGCAATTTTTTTTATATTTTGGATTTTTGTCCTACATACATGCATCTGATATATATCGAGTATTACCAGACTAGGCTAGGATTTACTGCTGTGATTTGGTGTCAGAGACGGGATGTTTGATTTGCAAACCTGATTTTACTTTGCGTTTGCATTGCAATTTAAGGATGGTTCCAAGAGAGAAAGAGAAAAATGGCATCTTTTGCTTCTAAAAAGCCTGTAAATCAACCTATATCCTTAAAACCATTGGGGAATAGCTAGTTTGATTCAGATTTTTTTTTTCCTGACCCTATTTGCAAATTTTTTTTTAAGTCTGACACCCTTTGAAATCTTTTTTTTAAAATGACCCACTTTCATTTTTGATTTTTTTTTTCAAAGGGGGTCAGACTTGAATTTTTTTCAAAGGGAGTCAAAAAAAAAAAATTCTTTGATTCACAACATATACCAAAAAATAAAACATTAATTGCTCATCTTTTATATCTGCAGAAACTTATGTCATAGAAAACATTTGTTTATCTACCAAAAGTAAATCAAAAACATTTGTTTTTGTCTTTTATTGAAAAATAACTATTGGTTAATAACTTTTTAATGAAATGAAATTTTGTCCAAAAAAGATAAATTCATGAAATTTGATCCTATCTTATCTAGTTGATTATTTCACATATATCAATGCACAATTTTAATATTTAATATCTTTAACTATCTATAAGTAAAAATTATAAAAATTGATATTTTAAAAACAAATCCAACATCTTATATGCTATTATTGATTTTTTTTTGGTACAAATTATTTGTCTTTTTATCTTAATAGAATATATGATCAAAATATGTTATGTGAATAATATACATGGTCAAACTATATCACATAATATAGGACGAAAAAAGTAATAATCAAACAAAAACTATGTCATCCAATGAGGTTGGCTAGGTGAATGTGTATTCGATCTGCAAATAAAGAAAATAGTAATAAATCTCTACTTCCATTGGTGTAAAAATAGGAAAAATGTTTGGTGTATATCCTTCGAGTATATACATCTTGAGAGAGAGAAAGAAGTATAATGGTATAATATATAGATATAATAAGTTGATGACGTGATTAAGATAAGGATAGTTAAAGAGAAAACGATATATTGATTGAGTGTTTGAAAATAAATGATATACAATTATTATTGTTGTTTTTCATAAGAAAAAACTTCATTGAGAGGAGTACAAGAGGTTTTCAAGGGAAAAGGTCTCAAGGTTATATATTTTTATGTATATGTATGTACCCACAATATAAAACCATGTTTATTTTGGTCTTTTTAGGAGGTGGGATGTGTTTGTAATATTTCATTTCAAAAGTATTCAACATTATGTTTTAGAGTAGAGTAGAAGGGTCACATGTAATCTACGTAGACGACACTTTAAAAATCATTTAAAATTTGGATGAGACCAATCTAATACTTCGATTATTAAGTAGAAGTTTATGGTCTTCCATTTATTATAATTATAATACTTACAATTGAGAGACAATGACTTGAATTGACTAGACAAAAACAACGGACAAATGATATAAATTAATTTAGTTTAACGGCACTATTGAATCACATCTCATTATTTCAGTTGTGTGAATAGCAAGTCATACCATGAACTTCTATTTACAGGTTTCCTTTACAAATCAATATCATTAATCTCATAGAGTCTTTCCTTGTATCATATAGCATGATGAAAACATTGGAGAAATACCACAAGTACAGTTATAATGAACTGGAGACCAACCAACCATCCAATGATACTCTGGTAAATCTTCAGCTATTACATGATATATATAATTTTATTACTTTTTAATACTTATGTGGATAATGTTTTTCATAAATTTTATTAACTGATCTCTGCTTCATGATGATGTAATAACAAATGTGTCACCTGGCAGAATTACCAAGAATATGTGAGATTAAAAGCACATGTAGAAATCTTACAACGTTCACAAAGGTAATTGATACTAGACCCAATGAAAAATGCACTTGGATTCTGCTTACTTTGATCTGTTGAGGGTTTTGATAAATGCTTAACTAATTTGAGTGGATAAATGTTTCTAAATGCTTTAGGAACCTTCTTGGGGAAGATATTGCACAAATGAATACAGGTGAGCTCGAGCAACTTGAAAATCATTTGGAGGAAGCACTTAAGAATATACAATCGACAAAGGTAACATTGCTCAACGTCAATTATCAGTTCTGAGTTAAAAGTGGTGTTATTTGAACAACAAAAAATTGACAACCGTATTCAATATCGTATAAAAATATATGACTTATCATTGTTGATGATACTTTGAGAGAGACGAATGACATTTTTTTATCAACTTTGGATAGATTTTAACATGTTGGAATTTTTCAGACTCAATTCATGCTTGATCAACTCAATGATCTTCACAATCGGGTATGTGTTTATTTCTTTTGTGAAAAGTGTTATCAATACACGCTTTAACATACATTTTTCAATACACATGTTTTAATTGGGTTTAAATCTACGTCGGTCTCATCAAAATTATGTGAGTCACACATAAATTTGATAAAACTCACATAAATTTTAATAAATAAATGAATGAGTGTTGAAAATTGTGTTAAAGAATGTGTTGTTATCAATATTCTTCTTTTTTTATTGGTTGAAAGCGAAAAAATTGCTGACGACTATGTAGACCACAACCAGAATATCGTTAACAAGTCGCAGCCTAATGTTTAAACAACACTTTTTTTTTCTTTTTACAAATGATTTGTGTAACTCTTGACTAATACCGAATCAATGCAGGAAACGGTGCTTGTTGAAACAAATAACGATCTGAGAAGTAAGGTAAAAATTATTTCGAAACCAAATACAGATCTTATATTTCCAATTGAAATTTAGGTACAAGTTGGTTTTTCTTACGGTAATTTAGGTACAAGTTGTAGTAATGCATAACTATTGTAAGTATAATTCTCCATCAACGAATTTTTTTTAAAATTCTTATTTGCTTGGATTAGTATTCTTACTTATTGGACATGGATTCTCACTCTGAAATGGGCCCACCATGTTTATAGACCTAAAACAAACTTTTAAATTGATGACTTTTGTTTTTGTGGGGATTTTAAATTGATGACTTTATAAAGTACGAAGGGAAATGTTAACTTGTATCCTTAGGGCATAAGTTAAGAATCCAAATGTAGAAAATTTTTCTTGAAACTTGTGCATTCAATATCTTAAAAATTACAAAAGTTATGTTTTCAATATAAAATTTATTTTTAATTTCTATTTTAAGCTCTTTAACTTGTGCCCTTAGGGCACAAGATAACATGACCCATACTAAAATGAAAAAATTATGGAAAGGTGAATTCAATAATATGGTCTACGTATGTATGTCACTTATTTGTCCATGAAAGTTTTTTGTTTTTGTTACATTTGTCCAAAAAAGTTGATTTTGCTTTTTTATTTTTTACTAATTGTTTTGGTGGGAAAGGTTTATCCTTGAATTATTTTGACAAAGATTCATCCTTGAATTTATGTTCCAATGTGAAATTAACGCTACAATGTTTTGACAAAGATTTATCCTTGAATTTTATAATTTAAAATTACATTAGCTATGGTACAAATTGGATTTGAGCTAATGACCCAATGATTTGGTGCTAAGCTCTCAACGACTAATACTATTGGCACATTGCAAAACAATAAATTAAGCTTCTGATGAAAATTGTATGTTGAAACAGTTAGAAGAAACCGATAACTTACAAGTTCCAGGTAGAATATTGGCTTTGGAAGCTGGTGGATCTAATTTCCATCACGCACAATTTCATTCTCCTCCTCAATCAGATAGGTTTTTGCACCATGTGGGAGTAAATTCCAACTTGCAAATTGGGTAAAGTCAAACTACTCATAAAATTATCTAATATTTTTACGAAATATAAGGTTTTTATGAGTTTAATTTGTATATAACGTAATATAGTCTATAAATCACAATTAATCATACATGTAGTTATGAACGAATGATTTAATAGTTGTGATTGATTGACGATATAAATTTTTATATGTTGTATGTAAATTAAACTTGTTGAAATGTTTTTATTTTTCTTCTTTTATGGTAATATGGCTAATAGTAAATGTTTTATTGATTTTATATATGCAGATACAATCCGATGGGTTCTGCTGATGGAGCTTCATCCTTAAGAATGAATGGATTCGACGCTATGACGTGGATGCTCTAATGACATTGAATTTTCACACTATAAAGATTATAAAGAAATGGTAACGAATGTCCTAGCATTATTTATCAATGTTTACATAAATAAAAATGGCAAGTAGTATTGTCATAAAAACTCCTGAACCAACAATTAACGTTGCATATTCGTATATTTGATAAATTTATTCAAAACTTGTAAGCTTTTTATTTGTGAGAATGAGATAAGTATACTGCATATATGCTGCTAATAGCATTGGATTAAGGTTCTAAGTCTATATTCACCCTTTTCCAAATTATCTTTCTGGTCAAAGGAATAAATATGTGTAATTATTTCTTCTTTTTAATAAAGATACAAACGGACTTTAGGCCACGTTTTTTATTTTTTGCCCTATCATGATAGGGAATTCACCTTTGTCCGAGAGTAATACTCACTTGGACATAAATTTAAATAAAAATATTTGAGCACGTACATAAAATTAAAAAAGAATAAAATTAAAAGATATTAATTAACATGAATAAAAATTATTTTTGTTTATTTTATGTGAATGTGTTTCAATAATATATACAGTTGTATCTATGAAAGATCTTCTCTTCGTTCATGTGATATTTTTTTTTTGAGAGATCGTCCGTGTGACATATATATGTTAGGCTGGGCCTTTTTTGGTTTATCTTCTATGCCCAAACTTAGGACTAGCTAAGAATCTTTATGAAGATAAAAAAGTAACAAAAGTGCTATTCATCCTTCAATGGATGTTAAGTCCACTGAATTGTGGAGAGTATAGATATTCTCCAATATTAAGTTGGATTGACCATTGAATTTTGCCAAATGGAAGATTAACTACCCCTCCCATTATTCTTATGTTGAATTTCAAGTATCATTAGACAAAAGTATATTCCTCGTCAGTCATTGTCCGTGTAATTTATACAACTTCATGTATCTAAGAACATTTGGGTAAACAATTTTAAATGATTTTGAATATCATCTTAAAAGTTAGTTATATGATACTGATTTAGTTTTAACATTGCAATCTTACAAGTTATCTTAAAAGATGTTGTTGCTCAAAATATATATTTATACATTCGATAGTTCTGAAACCTGAACAATGAAGTACTTTACAACAACTTCAATAAACAGATCCACATCTATGGTTAAGAGTTTGTTTCACCTCCTAAACTACAGTCTTAAATGCAGATGAAAAAAATTCGAATTGATGCTTCATTGATTTAATTTTTCATTTTATATTGAATTCTTGAGGTTTCTTATCAAGATTCGGTTGGATCACACTTCTTTTTCATTTATTTATTAATGTTAGTGTTTTTTTCTATCATGTTCCTGTTTATTAGGTTTTTATATTAAATTTAATTCATCCTTACAAAATCAGATTGTAAGGTCAACACGTTGATTTAGGTGGCGAGAGCCCGAATTGATAAACTCTCATACCATATTTCATTTTTATATTGAATGAATTCAACTTTAAAAATAAGTTTGTAATGAGAAAAGTGTCACTTTTTATAAACTCATTTTAAAATTTATCTTTTTTCTATATGTAGAACTTAAATTTTTCCCTATAGTTGTACACTTGTACTCGATTAGGTTACTAGAATAAATGAGTGAGAGATGTATCATTTCAAATATCCAAAAGGTTAACATATGCATTTTTGCCCCTTTTAAATTTTCAATTCAATTTTGTTACACGGTCAATGAAGAAAAAAAAAATACAGTATCATATCAACAAATCACAATGAAAAATTTGTATGACTTTACAATACTCCCCATTGAAGTCAATCATTTTGAACATTTTTTTTAGGGATCATTTCGAGCAATTTAATGATTATGATTGATTAATTTGATAGTATAAAAATATTTATTGATAGTGTATATGAATTAAATTATCCTTAACTTTTATCTAATGTTATTTTGATAATCTATCTTTTAAAAAATAATTTAACTTTTATGTTTTGAAATGAGTCAAGATTTAAACTTTAATGGACTCGAGTGGGACTGACAGCAACTTCTTTTACTGGAAAAAAAAAATACTAAATTAAATATAAAATGTGTATAACTTTACAATAATTAAAAAATAAATAAAAAATTCTAATTACAATGGCTGTAAACAATTTTTTAGTCGAATGTAAAACATTCATTTTTCTTATAGGTTGGATTGCCTCCCAACATTATCCTTTATAATGTATGATCCATATACTTTCTTTGACTTGTTCCTTTACACAGTATATTTTCCCTATCTTTTAAGAATATCGTTATGATTTGATTGCGAGGCACAAAGTTAATCCAATCACTACAGAAGATGGATGAATATATATCTCATCCTCTTTGGCTTACTGCTTACATATACTCAGATGAGGAAAGAATCAATTCATGTGCCCATCGAATCTGTTAACTTGGAGTAGGGAGAAATCGGAGAATACTTGGTGTGATATTATGTAGGCTAAATTACACTGGAGTATTTTAAGTTTGAGGTTTGTAATAAATTAGTTTTTTAAGTTATTTTTGTCACATATAAGTTCTTTATGTTTGAGGTTTGTAACAGATTGGTTATTTTAGTCACACATAACTCATTTAAGTTTGTAAACATTTTCAATTTAGTCATTCTGACACATCATCGTTTTTATAATGTTTGGTTAACAGAAGGACTAAATCGAAAATGTTTATAAACTTAAATGTGACCAAAATAACTTAAAGTACCAATATATTATAAATTTCAAACTTAAAGGACCCCAATGTAATTTAGCCTATTACGTAGCTTAGTTGTTTTTCTAAAGTATATAATGTTACAGACGGCAGAGAAAATTAATTGTTCACTTTTTCCTTTTTATTTGATGGAAAAAGAAAGATTAGATAGAGTTGATAATTAATAATAATAATAAAAAAGTTAGTTATAGTTGCACAATGGTTGGATCTTCTGCTCATATATGTGGTGATTTCGATAAGTCCGAAATTATGTAATAAAATGGTTACATAAAATTTAATTGTAAATCCTTGATCGCAGAACATTGTTTTGTACACGCCTTTACCCATTCCTAATGACATTTGACATGAGTTATCTATGGATTTCGTGTTGGGTTTGCCTCGTACCCAGCGAGGTGTGGATTCTGTGTTTGTGGTTGTGGACCGATTCTCCAAGATGTCCCATTTCATTGTCTGCAAAAAGACTGCGGATGCATCCAACATAGCCAAATTGTTTTTCGGGGAGGTTGTGCGCCTTCACGGGGTTCCTACATCTTTTACCTCCGACAGAGAGACAAAATTCCTCAGTCGTTCTTGTATTACTCTGTGGAAATTATTTGGAACATCACCGAACAGGAGTTCTACCGCTCACCCCCAGACTGATGGACAAACTGAGGTCATAAACAGGACTTTGGGAAATATGATTTGAAGTGTTTGTGGTGACAAACCGAAACAGTTGGACTTGGCCTTACCTCAAGTTGAATTTGCTTATTACAGCACTGTGCATTCTGCTACCAGAAAAACACCTTTTGTACTTGTTTACACTTCTGTCCCTAGGCATGTGGTTGATTTGATTAAGTTGTCTAAAGCTCCTGAAGCTAGTGTAGCTGCTGAAAAGATGGTTGAAGAGATTATGACTCAGAAAGATTCTGTCAAGGTCAAGTTAGAAGCTACCGGGTTGAAAAATAAAGTTGTTGCAGATAAACGGTGAAGACTCAAGATTTTCAATGTGGGTGATGATGTGATGGCGTTCATGCGAAAAGAGAGATTTCCAGTTGGTACCTACAACAAGCTACAACCCCGCAAGTATGGTTCATTCAAAGTGTCTCGCAAGATCAATGATAATGCATACGTGGTAGCACTTCCAGATTCTATGAACATTTCCAACACTTTCAAGGTGGCAGACATATATGAAAACCATGCAGATGAGATCCTTTATCAAGATGAGAACTCGGGGTCGAGTTATTTATAGATGGAGGAGACTGATGTTGACAAGCTAGCAGCGCGAATCGAAGACGAAGTGGCGCGTAAGAAAGGTTCAGTCGGAACAGTGCATCTTTTGCATCCAGTGTCGGATTGACCCAAATTATACCTTTTCGGAAAGCCCCGGACCTCACGAGCAAAACTCATTGCCTTGCCAAGCTTTAGGGGTTATTTTAGTCATTTGAGGTCGTCTGAAGGCCCGAAACTGCCTTTTAATATTTCAGAATTTTCTAGAACTTTCTATTTTGTTTCGTTTTGTTATTTTTCGGCTCATACGAGTTTGTTATTTCTTTTAGTATTTAAACAAAATTTATGCAGCCTAAGAGACACACTTTTGATTCAATAAAAATATTCGAGACTTTTCTCTCAATTCTGGTGGATTCCGGAAACCCTTATTTGATAGGTTTGTCGCTTGCAACATGTCTGTTTATCTTTTAGGTTTAACGTTTGCTAACCCTTGCTTCCGTTTTGCGTCACTTTGTACAACCCAAAACACGTCTATTATTTGATTCACTTTCATCAATTATCCTCTAACTAAATGTTTTTTGGTAGACATATCAACATAAAATATTCACACACGCAAAGAGAAAATTTCATGTTAGATCTTAAGTGACCACAAAAAATATTCATCCTAACAATTTTAACATTGCAAATTGAGGTGGACCTATATCTCTCTCTCTTATATCTCCACCCTCCCACTTTCATTTTTTACCCTTAAAATATACTACCTCCGGAAATTAAGAAAGTTGATAGAAATATTAAATTTGTATATAATTACTAGGTTTAAACGTGTCATTAGTCCATGCACTTTCACCATATTTTGGTATTGGTCCTTGCACTTTTTTTTGTTTGGTTTCAGTCCTTGCACTTTGTAAAAAACTTGGCATTGATCCCTCTGTTAACTTTCTGTTAAAAAAAAAAAAGCAAAACTAACGGAGTGCCACGTGGACCAATCATTTCATGCCACGTGGCACACAAAAAACATAATTTCATAATTAAAATAAATCAAATAAAAGAATTGATTTTTAATTAATTTTATTAATATTATCAATTAAAAAGAAAAGGGAGATGGGAAGCAAATGAAAAACGTCAGTTTTGAGAAAGGAAGAAGAAACGGATTTTCGTGATTCAACTACTCTAACATTGCGATTAGATTTCAACCTTCATCCATCACATTTCGATTTCGTCTTCCATCAATAAAATTGATTTCGACCTCCATCATTCAATTCATGTTTAGTTTTTGTTTCTGTTTCCATTACCGTTCGCGATTTCTATTTCCGATGGCGTTTCCATCATCGTTGGAAGCATTACTACCACTAAATTGTCGTTTCTGCAAAATCGTTTTTGTTCTTTTGTTGTTTAATGGTTCAATTTATGTTTGTTTTCTGTAGCTGTAACTTTCACCTTTCTGCTATTTCAATTTCTGTTAAATGTTTTAATTTCTATTATAGTTTGGAAGCATTCCTACCATTGAATTTTCCGATTTAGAAGAAAGGGAACAAAAGAAAGGTGAAACCTACGATTGAACCATTAACTCACTGACACAACCATACTTTGTTAGATTCGAATAAGAAGAAATTTTGTTGTTTATGTGCCACGTGGCGTGAAATGATTGGGCCATGTGGCATTCCGTTAGTTTTGCTTCTTTTTTTTAACAGAAAGTTAACAGAGGGACCAATGCCAATATCTTTACAAAGTGCAGGGACTGAAACCAAACAAAAAAAAGTGCATGGACCAATACCAAAATATGGTGAAAGTGCAAGGATCAATGACACATTTAAGCATAATTACTATTGTTGTTCCAGTTTTATCTTTAAGAGAGATTTAGTTTATGTTTTCAACATAATATTGATTGTTGATTGAAGAAAATTATGGAAAATAAATAAGGGTATGTTGATAAAGAAATAATTAATTTAATTGAAAATAACAAAATAGTCTTATAAAAAGAGACAATTTTTTTCTTCCAAAAGGGTATAATTAGGAACGGAGATAGTATAGTTTTTTTTATTTTATTTCTAATTATATATCTTAAAAGGGTTTTTCTATCATGTGCAAATTTGCACATGTTAAGAAATTTAAAGTAGTAAGTTTGCATTGGAACTTGAATGTTTTATATTAAATACTCCCTCCGTCCCAAATTGTATGTTGCTTTAGAGAAAAAATTTGTCCCAAATTATATGTCGCTTTACAATACCAATGCAACATTAATGTTACTTTTCCTATTATAACCTTAACTATTTATTACTCTCTCTTCTT
>Ga0315913_1010560_pt1 | contig 10607 bp, 5 predicted proteins | sample MpolsnodulesMG_FD_207736 | JGI IMG/M metagenome (GOLD analysis project Ga0315913, IMG submission 207736) | Medicago polymorpha root nodule microbial communities from Los Angeles, California, United States - small nodules | ecosystem: Host-associated > Plants > Roots > Nodule | place: USA... | reverse complement strand
TTTTATAATGTCACACCTTGGAGTTAGCTTAACTTTGCAATTTGAGTTATAAAAAAAAAAAGTATAAGGGAAAAAAAAAGGTCTTCATATCTTTGCAAATCAATACACTGGTACATTTTCAAGTTTGTTTTTAAGAAATTAGGTGGCCTTGATATTCGCATTGCTAGATTCCAGAATGTGGCTCTCCTTAAAAATTTGGTGTGGGATATTCTTAACTCTGAAGATAAATTATGGGTCAAGATGCTTAAAGATATTTACTTGGGGGAAAATTTGGTCTTAAATGTTACCAGTCGAAAGGGATCTCCTAATTGAAACTCTATTGTCAAAACTATTGAGTACCTTAAAGATGAGTTTCAATTCAAATTGGGGGATGGTAACTCTAGTTTTTGGTATAGCCCTTGGCTAGACAAGGAACCTCTTTGTTCACTATCATGATATGAATTGGAGTATCAAGGATCTTGTTGATGGGAATGATTGAAAACTTTCTCGCCTATATTCCATACTTCCCACTAACATTATTAATAAGATTAATTCGGCTCCTCATTTTCTTGTGCATGACGTTCCTGATGTGTGGGTGTGGACCAACTGCACATCTGGCATATACTCTGTTCGAGAAGGCTACCAGTGGTTGATGGGAGCTCAGACTTCATTGCTTGGGGAAGAAAGTTGGAATTGGATTTGGCGTCTTTGTGTTCCTTCAAATATTCAATTTTTCTTATGGCAATTGTGTCATGACTTTGTTCCCTTCAGGTCTGTTTTATTGTATCGTAATCTTATCTCTTCTGACCTATGCCCTATTTGTAATCAAGGTAGTGAAGATATGTTTCATGCTTTGCTCTCCTACCCGCGTGCCAAGGACGTGTGGTCCTTTTGTCTCCACAAGTCGGTCACTCCTCCAGATCGAGATAATTTGCGTACTTGGATGAAAGAATTTATTTCAAATGTTGGCCCAATTGGTCCCATTATCATATGGAAGATATGGTGTTCTCGCAACAAATGTATCTTTGAGGATATCAAGCATTCTGTCCAAGAAATTGGCGCTCAAGTGTTATCATCTCTGCATCATATCTTGAAAGCTTTTGCTCATCCTACCTCTCACAATGTTCAGCAGCTTGCTCGTATTGTTAGTTGGCAACATCCTAGTATAAATTCTGTAGCTCTTAATGTTGATGATAGTGTATTCCTTAATTCCAACTTGGGAGGTTTTGGTGGTCTTATTTGGGATCATACAGGTTCTTTTTTGCATGGTTTCTTTGGAAAAATTAGTAGACCTTGCATTCTCCATGTTGAGATTTTGGGTTTATACCATGGTTTGAAGTTCTGTTGGGATACTGGATTTAAGCATGTGGTGTGTCACTCTGATTCAACTACTATTGTTGACCTCATGCAAAAGGATTTGAATGTTCATCACAAATATGGAAATTTAATCATGGCTATTAAACAACTTCTTCGTAGAGATTGAGTGGTTAGTTTACGACATACTTTGCGTGAGGGTAACACTGCAACTGATTTTCTAGCTAAAAAGGGTGCTCTTAATGATAGTAGCCTTGTTATTTTGAATGAAACCCCTCCTAATATGACCTCTGTCCTCTTAGCAGATGCAATGGGTGTTGAGTTTGTTTGACCCTAGTACGGGTCTTTTTTAGCTTCTCTTTTTTTTTTCCTTTTTGTTTTTCCCTTTTGTTACCAATTTTTTTTCAAGTTTGTTTGTTTTAAAAAATAAATAAAAAATTTCAAGTTTAAATAATTTTAATTTCATCTTTTTAACTAAAATTTTCTAGTTTCTATGTCTCAATTTTAGATGATTGTCAGTTTCTATGTCTAAATTTCATATGATTGTTAGTCAAGATCTTTCTAAAAAGATATCAGTATAAATCTCTAATTTAAATTATTTATTTATTTGGAGAACTTCGTGCCACATGTGGTAATCAAGTTTATTTCTGCCTATAAATTGAAAGGATATATGTTTGTTTGTCATTGCATTAGATCAACAATTTCCTTGATGAAGGAGCCTCATTGTCTCCACTTCCACGAAATTTCTCATTTATAGAACAAATCAAACAACTTTTTTTTTTTGCTTTGAAACAAGTAATAAAGCCCTTATCTGCACATGCTATCAATTTTTGTGTGAGTGGTTCTCATTATCTCGTGCTAAGAGAGTCTTGCATTTTAATGGCATCATTTTATATAGTTCAAAAGAATAAAAGGTGTATATGTAGTAAAAAGTTAAGATCCTTTAGCCTTTGTCTTACATCGTTTTTTTAAATGAATTCTGCAAGTATACAAGTATAGTAAGCCAATTGTTTTTTAAGTTAAAGAAGATATGAAACTCTCATGGATGTAACAATGATGAAAAACACTAGAGCCAAGCCAATAGAAAATGTTACTAGTAGTAAATAAAAATGGAACAAAAAAGAGAAAAAATAACATGGATTCTGTAGTGAGAGTTATATTGCAGTTACAAATAGATATGTTTGCCTCACTCTTTTCTCTGTTGTTAAAATTTTGCAATGAAGGCTTGAAAATCTGTTTGACAAGGCTTGAAAAATCCTTCACCTTGCATATTCGATATAAAGTTAGTTGTATCAGCCGGTAGTGATATAACTAACTATATATCTAATAGTGCATGCGATTGTAAGACCGAAATTTAAAACAAATGGCATTGAATTTACTCTTTAGGCATAGTGTTTTTCTTGCTACTGAATAACTTTGCCAAATTCGGGATAACTTTCTTTCTCTTCTTAAGAGTGAAAGGACTAATGTGCCGAGTTGCGGGTGAAGCAGCAGACTTCTGAAACTTGATTCTTTTAGCAGGAGTCATACTTCCATTTGATTTAATACTCTTTCTAGAAATAGCTCTCTGCGACGAACCCTTCTCGCGTTTTCTTGTTCTATCAAACTCCTCACTGCTAGTTCTTCTTGCAGCCATCTTCTCTTTGATGTAAACCTCCCTCTCTTCCTTCAAAATGTTTTCTTTGAGTTCTCTTTGAACTATTTTTGTTTCCATTAGTATTTCCTTCTCACTCGCCTTGAGCGCTTCGATCCATGCCTCAGCTGCCGCAACTTTTTTATCAGCAAGTTCTTCTGCTGCAGCTGCATGATTAGTTAGATACTCGTATTCAAATTTGGAGATAGTAATTGATGAACTATGTTTTGCTGTTAAAGCTCTTTCTTTCATGGTAGTCTCAGAAAGTGTTTTAAGCTTCTCCAAAGCTAAAGCTTCAGTTGTTTTTGCTTCTTCCAACTCTTTCATAACGCCTTGCAATTTTTCCTCACTCGTATCAATCTCAAGCTCAGTTTTTTCGATTTCCAACTTAGTTGTTATAATATCTTGAGATATGAGCTCTTTTTCCATTTTAGCTTCATCTGTTTCTTTCTTCAGAGTCTCAAGAGAATGAGATAGACTTATTACTAATGATCTCGCTTTTTCCTCTGCAGCAGATGCAGCTTCTAGCTTAGATTTTGTTCTTAGAACCTTTGAATTGAGATTTTGAACGGATGAATCGTTTTTCTTCAAGCGAGCTATTTCTTTAGTTACATGCTTCAGCTCATTTCTTATAACATCCATAGAAGCCATAAATTGAAAACCTTCATCTCTAATCAAAGCTAATTCTTTCGTTGCCGCCTCAAGTTCCTCCTTTATGGTTTGTAACTCGGTAGAGTCTTCTGATCCGTCGCCTTTTCTTAAACTTCCTTCCAATAGTTTCACACTTTCATCTCCTTGAACCCTTTTCTCCATTTCTTTGACCAAACTCAATTGAATCTGCAACAGATCAACATCTGAAACTGTCATAGCTAATTTCATTTCGAGTTCCTTTGATTTGTCTATCTCTTCTGTGGCCTCCTTTAACTTTTTTCTTGTGTTTTCCAATTTGAATTGAAACTCATTTGCTTCTCTTTCTCTTTGAACTCTGATATCCTCTAACTCTTTCAAAGCTTCAATCCTGGCCAATTCAGCAAGTACTTGTTCTTCATTGGCTTCTTCAATCTCCTTCCTAAGTACTTCTTCTTTTCTTGAACAATCGATCATCTTCGAGCTTGATGCTTCGATATCTTTCTCGGCCCGCGATTTCTCTTGCAAAACAGAAGCCACATCAAGCTTTAGCTTAAACAATTCCTTTTTGAGATATTCCAATTCTCTCATCACTTGTGCATACTCGTAATTCTCATTCCTCCTTACAACCATAGCACCATGTTGACCTTTTCCCTTCTTCTCTAATGTTTCTATATCCTTCATTTTCGCCTTAGCCTTGTAACTTGATTCCTCAATCATAGAAGAGAGATTTTTCGCTGTCTTTTTAGCATTTAAAAGCTCAGATTCTGCTTGAGATTTTGCAGATTCTGCTGTCCATCTACTCTCTTTGTACCTTCCAATGTCTCTTCTAGCTTGGTGTAGTTCTCTTGTTCTTGAAGTAGGGTTCTGAAGAATATGTGAGAAAACAAAGAAAAGGAAAAAAACTGAAAAAGTTAACAAAAGAATGCCACAATAATAATGCATATACAATATTAGATGATTCTATTTAGATAAACAACTTAATTAAGCACTTATATCATAAGCACTTACCATAACCTATTTCTATAACAAAAGATAGAACAAAGTCAAAATTTGATTTCACATGTGCTACAAGTTGTTTTTATATACTATCCTAGAAAGCTTGTGGAAATAAGCTGGACTTACCTCTGAGAAATCCGCTGCGAAATCCGTCTGAGTTTTCTTCAATGAAGAACTATCAGCAGTCCTATGATTCCTATCATCATATAGACTAATAACATCTTTAACTGATCTAACTCTTCTCATACCAACTTTAGTATCATCCATCTGTTGCCAAAGCTGAAGGAATGAATTCAAATAACTGTAATTAAATTATCACTTCTACTTTATCCTAAAAACAATCACCTTGTATTAGCATATTCAACACTACAAAATTAACATAAAGCTAATCATTGTTGTCTAGCTACTTTTGAGATATTGTAACAGTGATAAATAATATAGAAAAACATTATAGAGGAAGCAAATACCATACCTGAGAGGTTGAGACTGTGATTGGAGAATGGTTACATGAAAAATAAAAATATGTGGTTGAGAATTCTAAGTTCAAATGTCCTAACAAGAAGGGATGTAACAAGAAGTGGGAGGGAGTATCAATGACTGGTTGTGACTGGTTTTGGACACATCACTACCTGTCACTATCTAATTTTCTGTATAGATTTTATCATTATATATATTTTATTTAGGTCCCAATTTTTTCATCTTTCAATTTTTGCTTAGGACCACTTTTGGTTTTAAATTCATTTCCTTGTCTGCTTCAAGATAATAGTGTAACTCGTGACAAAGGACAACTAGTGTTTCTTTAATAAAATAAAATTCATAAATGTTATTTGAACATCAACTTAAGATATCTAAAGTTTAAAATCTCTTGCAAATAAGTGAAGACTAAAATCGCACAATCACAATATTAATTACTAAAGGGGCTAGAAATAGAATTAATTCATTTATTTATGGTTTAAATTTTTTTTTGTACAAGGTTTAAATATAAATTTAATCTTTGTAAATATACCATTTTTTTTGTTTTTAATCTCTATAAAGTTTTATTTGTTTTTAATGCATGCAATATTTATCTTTTTGCTTTAGGTACTTATTGTTAATTTTTTTTCAATCCTTTCAAAACTTATTTATACTGTAATTGATCCTTGAAATATTCATTTTAGTTTTTATTTTAAGGGATTAAAATCAAATTATCTACATATTAAAATGACTAATTTTATTATGAATACATTTTGCTATGGACTAAAATAAAAAGTAGTATATTTACATAGACGAAAAACAAAATAATATTTTTCTTGAGAACTAAATCTATATTTAAATATTTATATATTGGATTAAATAATTTTTTAGTCTTAAAAATATTTTTTATTTAGTCCCTCTAAAATAATTCAAACAATGGTCCTTCAAATGTTTTTTGTCAACATCTTTGTCTTTGCTCCTTAAAAAAAATAATTTGTCTATGCTTTTAACTCAACGTTTGTGTAACATTTTAAGTTTTTGCGGGGAAGATTGTTATATTATTTTAAGGGAAAATTACAACGACCTCCCTTGAGTTTTGTTTAAATGTCACAAACACCCCCTCTATTTTTAAATTAAACAATCACCTCCCTTAATTATTTGACTAGTGACACACACCTCCCTCAAGAGTTAACGACAGAGCCGTTTAATACACATCTAACACAAACAAAATCACCATGAAAAAAGAATCAGAAAAGAAAGAAAAAGATTCTCCATAGTGGATTGCAAGAACGGTGAAGAAATAGACAATGAGCATTTGGGTTTCAAGTCTCATCCCACCCACCAACACCTTCTCATCATCTGTTGCACAAATTGAGTTTCCATCTCATCCTCAAAATTACCAATTCCATCAGAACACAATGCATAACCTAAGTTTACTTACCCAATTTAACCCAAGAATAAAAAAATCAAATGGTGATGACGGCCACCTTATCAAATACTACAAAAAAAATATTGAAATTGCCAAAATTGAAGAACCCACAAATGATGAAATTACATTTAATCTGCTAGGAGTAAAAATAAAATAATTCTTCATAGGGTAAAAGAGATGAGATGTTGAGTGTTGGCTTGTAGGGAGAAGGTTCTAAAAACATTTTGTGACTGAGTTTAATAGTCATCTGTATATCCATATCGATGAGTATGTTGTACAGTTAGAATTTCAATATTTATTAACGTCAGCCAAACAGAGTTAATAGTAGGGGAGGTTAATGTTTTATTTAAAAATAGAGGGGGTGTTAGTGACATTTAAACAAAATTCAGGGGAGATCGTTGTAATTTTCCCTTATTTTAAAGATACTTGCAAAAACACCAGTCAAAAATTCAAAATATACACGAGTTAACTACAAATCAAGGATAAAAAATGTTGAACCATCATTGATTGAAGAAACAATTTATAAAGGACTAAAACAAAATAGAATATAATTACTGCGATTAAAATATTATTTAACCTTACTTTATTTATAGATCGTTCGTTGGTTGAACACTTGTATGTAAAAGTAAGTGTCTTGATAATGAGTGCTCTCGAACACTTTTTAAGCATTATTTTTTTTTAAAAAAAGTTAAACATTTTCATTCTCAATGCACTAACTACACAAACTTTATTCATTAGCATTTTTCTAAAAATAATTGGTTTCCTGTGTTGTATATTCAATGAATTTTCTGCAGTGGCAAAAGGAAAAGGTAGACTTTATCAGCTGGTGATGGACTGATGGTAACATGCAATGATAATGATTGCATCGCATTGAAACTGAACAAGGCGACAACGGTTGAAGAAGATTGTTATAACTTCTAGGCTATGGTTTCAATTAACCTTGACATTTCCTAAGTTGTCACTAAGATAAAGCAATTTCTTTGCCACACGAAATCTTTGGCCCAATTATCGACCACATCTCCAAATGCAAAACCATCTACTTCTGTACTCTCGAATGTGTAACAACAAACAACCAGTGTGGTCAAATATATGCTTTTGGAGGGGGACTTTTACAATCACTAGTGTGTTTGGGTTGCCATTAGAGCCTTGTTTGATTTTTAGGTGGCACATTAGCAAACAGTTTTTTTTTTTTTTTTTAAATCGTATGACACGGTGAGCACACTCATGACCACTCGATTAAGATGGAACAGTTTAGATTGAACAATATCAACCACAAATGTATTGATTATGCGATTGCGTCAAAATTTGATTGCAGACAATTATGGTCCAATTTTTTTTCATGCCGCTAATTTTTACAAGAAAAAAAATTGATTACAAACTTTTTTATTTAAAATCATCATTCTATCATTAAGAAAATTACTATCGTCGTTAACAACTAAGATTCAAATTGGTATAGGAGCAAATATTCTGATTTGATTGCAACTTCTGGATATATTAGGAGATCAAATCTTAGCCAAGTCCACCCCTTGAAGAAATGTGACCTAAATGGACTTTCAACTTTATTTTTTCCTATAAATATCGGTACATAATAAGCGATGAAGTCGAGTCCTTCAAACTAGAGATCATTAATGATGACAAGTCACCAACAGTAACAAAATCTTCATAGTATTGATTCCCAAGAGCAAGAGTACTTCCTCACCAAAACAGTTCTTCAATATAAGCTTCTACAATCTAGTGGAAAAAATTGTTAGAAAATCAATTGTCAATCACATTAAACCCATCATGTATGAGTAAAGAATATAGTGCTTTTGTCAAGCTAGGCTAATCACTATAATACACTGATAGCTATCGAGTATTTTCATTGGTAGAAGAAGACTAAGTGAAAGAAGGGAATGATGACAATGAAACTAGATATGGCAAAGGCATACGACTGTACTAAATGACCTTTTGTACAATCTATGCTTCTACTCATGGGGTTCAATTCCTCTTTGACTATGTCACTTTTGGGATGCATTTCCACGATCAGTCTAGCAAAGATTTTACTATAGAGAAAGGGTTAAGAAAAATGACATCGTTTTTTCCCTATATCTTCATCATTTGCACAAATGTGTTGTCATTAATTACTACTCCATAAAGAGGAAAAAGAAACAAATATCCATGAGATACAAGTTGCAAGGAAGGCCCCAAAAAATCACTCACATTTTATTTGCAAACAATCTTCTCTTTGTCAAAGCCAACTTGAAATAAGTTGATACAACTCGATCAATTCTAAATACCTTTGAATTAGCCTCAAACCAACTGATTGGTTTGAAAAAAGTTAAGGTGTCATATTATCCAAATGTTCATATCATTGAACAATAAATTATATGCCAAAAGATTAATGTAAAGAGCGTGCAACTCATTCTATATATATTAAGTTTTTGGTGATCTTTGGGAAGTCCAAAAACGATATCTTCTCATTTGTCCAATATAGGGTTAGGAAGAAAATCAAAAGGTTGAAGGAAAAATGCCCCTCTCAAGCAGAAAAAGAAACAATCATCAAGGCACCGACTTCAACAAATCGAAACTAGATCATGGGATAATAAACTCCAGGAAGGGTGTTGTAAATTCTATTGAAGGTATTTAATCAATTTTTTTGTGGGGTTTAAAGAAACAGACATAAATGTGCATTGGATGAATTAGGAGAGGTTGGGAGCAACAAATGATAAAGGGTGATTCTAAATGATGAAAAATTGCTAATGGCGAGGATCTTCGAAACAAAGTTTTGTCCTAGGACAGATGTTATAGTTGTCAAAACAGAATGTCAACCAATGCGCGCAAGAGTCTATTGGGTTATGAGGGGGCATTTTGTCCAGATTCTTAATGTTGATTGGATCCATGATAAGCAATGATTGACGAGTTAATTGATGGTGATACACATAAATGGTATAAAAGACAATTCTTTTAACTCTTTCAAGTGTTTTATGTCGGAGAAAATTATGCGTATCCCCTTTTGGAACTATGTACCTTCAAGTATTGAATTTTGTGACTAGCTAATGCAGTGATTCTCTAACTTAAAACCTCTTGGCCAAACAACTCTTTGGCTTGTCTATGAAAAGTGCGGCAACATAGAAACCAATATATCTTCAGCAACACTATGTTTTGACTATGTTGTGTTATCTAAGTCATAAGAAGCAATATATCTCTTTTTGTTGAAGATTGAAGAGTACAACATAGTAAACAAGAGCCAAGATACTCTATCCCTCTATGTTGCACGACAAAATTTAAATTTCAATCGTTCAATTTAAATCAATAATCAAGATCTTTATATATAATTTACTGATTGTGTAACTTGAATCGAACAATCTCATATCAACTACCAAAATCGTTGATAGCATACAATTAGAACGACATACGATTTGTTCGACCAGTACACTCTCACATGCGTAAACATATGTCATCACTCAAAAATTATAAGTTTCCAAATTATTCCAAACTAACATACTACCCCCCTAAATCAACGGTAAAAAGTTGATTGTGTAAAAGTGGATCAATTCACATGTAACTCCCTCCTGTAAAGTGTCCAAATTCCTAAACAATCTTATTTGTTTTCTCACCATTTCTTGCGGAGTCTTCTTCATTCCGACGCAATTCATCAAATTCCATAAAAACAAAATTAAATAAACTCAAAAAACTAAACACGTGAAATGTCACCTAACTAACCAGCACAACAACAAGAACGCACATTTGAAATTGCAACTTCATTCATCACTCTTGAATTCAATGACCTCAGATCAGAAACTCCATTAGGGTTTTGATCTGAGGATTTCTAACAGAAAACATGAACGTAGATAGATCATCGCTTTGCAATTGCGTTGTCAACTTTCTGTTAGAAGAGAATTACGTTCTCACTGCATTTGAACTTCTTCACGAGCTTCTCGATGATGGACACGATGATCAAGCTATTCGTCTTAAACAGTATTTTTCCGACCAATCTCTCTTTCCCGCCGATCAAATCTCTCGCCTCAATTCTCTCCGAGGTAACGATTCACCATTCACGCGCTCACTTTTTCATTCTTTCAGTCAACGCTGGATAATTTGATAGGAATGAATACGAATCATGCTTATTAGTTATTTTTAGTATTAATTTAGTGTTTATTTGACTGATAAGATCTCTGAATTTGTATTGGATTG
>Ga0315913_1010559_pt1 | contig 10607 bp, 3 predicted proteins | sample MpolsnodulesMG_FD_207736 | JGI IMG/M metagenome (GOLD analysis project Ga0315913, IMG submission 207736) | Medicago polymorpha root nodule microbial communities from Los Angeles, California, United States - small nodules | ecosystem: Host-associated > Plants > Roots > Nodule | place: USA... | reverse complement strand
AAATTATGTGAGCTCTAGCCACTAAACTACTTGACAAAAAAAAATATAAATATTTCAAAAGCTACACTATAGTTTCTACAAAATTATGGTGGATCACCGTATTTCTAACATATCTACCGTGTTACCGAACAAAACTACACCAACAATTAATCATAATCTCTTCTCTATAAAAAAAATCATAATCTCCAAAGTTCCACAAAAATCACATATAAGATTAAAGGTAGACGCTGTAAAAGATTTTTACATAGAAAATTCATCATATTGTCCCCTAAGTTTACTTTCTGTTGCAATTTTGATCCCCTAGCCCAATTTTGACTCAGTTAACGCTGACGTGGGCGCATTTTTGTATTTTTTAATTATTTTTTGATTTTGTAATTAAAAAAATTGTAATTAATATTTTTTATTTGTAATAAAAAATCAAAAAAAAATTAATATTTTTTGTAATTAAAAAAACAAAAAATAATTTTAATTTTTTTTATTTTATTTTCGTAATTAAAAAAAACAAATTTTTTTAATTTCAAAAATAATTTTTTATTTTTTAAATTAAAAAATAAAAATAATATAATATAACATACACATGTGACATCCACGTGTCCGCTGACTAAGTCAAAATTGACGTGGTGGGCCAAAATTGCAACAAAAAGTAAACTTACGGGGTCTGAAATGTTTTTTTTAGGGGACTAAAAGTGTAATTAAGCCTTAATAAAACTACAAAGATTACGATTTGCTCCACAATACTTTATACTATGACCAAGATTAACGTTATTCATAAACCCAGCTGAGTTCAGGAAGTGATAGACAATCTTTTTCAAAAGTTTGATTTTATTAAAATGTAAATTTATATAGTAAGAGTTCAGTTCAAGTCAAATATTTCTCAGTTTATGATACCATACCATCCATCATCCATAAGGAAAATGTGGCAAGTTTTGGTTCACCTTTTGCATTGCTAGGAATTGCATTGGTAAGATGATAGGCTTTAACTTTTAAATGTGAGGTACATTACAAATTTTGCAAGCAGAACTATAAGTATGTCCACCGATAACCTTCTAAACGGAGTTAAACTAAATTCTGTCTTTCAAATAATCACAATACAATATATTTATCTACCATAAAGTAAATGTCAACAACAATACAATACTAATCCTGAAGAGAAACACATGCTTACCATTTTCCAAAACACAAACACAGGCTCATTGCCCACCACCAAACTCAATGACGTTAGAGCTCAATGAATACACACAAATTGGCAATGAGGTACCGTATCAATTTTCTTGCGAACTTTTTAGCTTCCTCATCTATCAGTTTCTTAATCTTCGCAATAACTAATAGATGAGAAATCTAAAAAAGTTGACCAAAAAATTGTGTGAATTCATTGAGCACTAAGCTCAATAAGTTGGTTGAGTGGGAATGAGCTTGGAGTTTTGGTGCTGCGATAAAAAAAACAATAAGTTGTTGCTGGTTGTGTTTCTCTTCTCCAGGGAGAAACAACATATTTATTTATCAAAAAGTAAATGACAAACAGTATACGAATGCTGAATAAGTTACTACGTATAAGAGATGATTACGAAAATGGCTCGTATATAATACTAATATAGATATAGTCTATGTACACATTTCACAAATTTTGATCTTAACCCTGTAGAAATAAAAGATGACCGAAACTCGATACTACGTGGGACCCAAAAAAGAAAACAGAAATAAGGTTATACATGTTTAGCAACTGATAGAGATTTTTGTCAATGTTTCAAATTCCGATACAAGCCCCTACTCTAGAATTAAGGCTGAATTTGGCTTACCCTAAACCTTACCTTGAGTTGAATATTTACAACAAATAAAATATTTTTATTTTCAGATTATGTTAGAAGAGTACTGCTTTCATTTAATTCTGAAGAGATATCAGACAAAATATATCTATAGCAGCAAAACTTTGGATTTACATATTCAAGGGGAGGCGCACCTCCCTAATAGTCTTAAATTTCCAATAGAAATCCACAAGAAAGCACATAAAGCAATAAGAATCGGGAAGAAAAGGAATGAGACTCCCTTTCTGCCTGGTCTCTTCATAGTTGCAGTGTCATTATTACCTGCTGCAATGTTGTTGTCGGTGGGCTTGATCTTCACCCTGCTGAAGCTAGACATTCGATTCAAAGCCCGATTCACCAAGGGATTTTCAGCAGCTGATGCAGGAGTGGTAGGTATTGAATCAACAAAGGCCCACAGAGCAGAGGAGATTCTACTTGTTTTAACATCTTCTACGATGCTTCTTTGATTTTCAGTGCTTTCAGTAGGAAAGCCAACAGAGTCACACACAACACCTAAACATGACCAAAAACTATGACAAATTAGGGATAGCCTATGACATTTTCTAAGCAGAAGAGCCACTTGAAATTGGCTCAAAAACAGGAATATAATGTCGTAAGTTTTAGTTTTAATTTCTAAAGCTCTCTAAATATCACAAAATTTAAACTCCATAAAGGTTTCTGCCACGCGCAAGTTGGCGTGTCAACCAGGAGCAGTAAACTGTGACGAGCTCAGAGGAAATGAGATGGGAAGCTTGAATCTCCATCCAAATCGAAGAAAGTGAAATCATTATTTGGCAGTTGAGCAACATTGTATCTTGTGCCAATGACTATACCTGGATTTGTTAGAGAGAAAGAACCATCATAACCTTCAGCTGGACTGCGGGTGTTTCTTTCAACGTGCATCCAGAATTCATCAACAGTTTGATTTGCGTCTTCTGGATTGGACAACAACTGGTAACTCTGATTTTCAATATTGCTGCCAGTGTTGTTCATATATGCATGTGAAACTGTTTCTTCGTTAATAGACCCCAGGCCACAGAGAAACATCTCTGCATCTTGGTAAGGATCAAATTCACTTAACACATCTTCAAACTGGAGGTTCTCAATGAGATCGTTGTTAAGCTTATCCGTATTTGAAAATGTAGATTCGGTATCAATGAGATCATTAATTTCCAAGAAGCCTTCCTCATAAAAGACAAGCCCCTCCTCGCTTTGAATGTTCGGAGTGGAAGTGACCTCGGGTGCTTCAGAAATACACAAGTGAGAATCAACTGATTGATGCTTGAAGTCAAAGCTGGGCTGCGCATCATAAAGCTGACTGCTAGATTGCTGTTTTTCACTTGGATCAGGGAATATCATGGCCTCGTAGAATTGATCCATGACCATATTTCGTGTTTCTTCATCAGCAACCTATATGATTCATGGAAAAATGTCTGTCAGCGGTTATTTAGAAAATAAGAGAGAAGACCAATAGAAGGAAAACAAGAGAGAAGAACAAAACTACAATCAGAAAAACTGAGTTCCTGGCTCTCATTCTTTATTAACAGTAGAGACATTTAAACATGGCATTTTTAAAAAACAAACCCAAACCCGGAGTGCAGATTTTCACATATTTTTAACTAAACAAGAAAAACTACAACCACCAAAACCCTTATAAAAAGCTGCAAAGTTTTTTTGTTAGATGGGTATCAATTTATGAGCATTGAGATCAAAACTACAAAAACAGGAAATTAAAACAGATGATTACATACATAGTACTGATTCAAGTTCCTCCCCCTACCCGCAAAAACCAAAAAGGAATAAAGGCATAACTAAATTTATAAGAATTTTAGAGAAAAAAATACTCCAGGCAGATCACACACCTGAGGAAAGTCAACATAACCATTCACATGTTGCTGGTCAAGGACAGGCTCAACATCAAGCATCCCTTTAATGATTTCATCAATTTCGTCATCAAACAACGGCTGCAGCTGATGCTGATCAATAACATTGTCAATAGCAGCCTCTGGAACCTCCCGGTCAACTGAATTTACATTAAAATCTACAACATCGTCATCTGCCCATTCTTCTTCTTTAAATGGTGCGCCATACTGTTCACCGTTCTTAGGACCCGGTCCACTTTTCTTGAAAACCTTGTAAAGTGCATAATAGTCCTGATAATGAATTTATATCAAAATTTGACAGTCAGTAAATAAATAATACTATTTTAGTAATCAAAACAACCAACAGAAAAAATAATTTTAAAGCAAAATAGTCGGTTGAAGGTAATACCTTAACATCACAGCATGTCTTAAGCTCATCTTCATCCATGGTGTACTCATGCATAACCCAATCAGTTCGCTCACCACTAGGAGCTCTGCCAAGATAGAAAACAAGTGTCTTTTTCACTCCAACTGACCGAGAATTGTATATCACATTTCGATCTTTTCCAGTAGCTTTCCAGTAGCCATGTCTAGTTGCTCGGCTAGACCTTCCACCGTTAGGATACTTCCTATCTCTATGACAGAAAAAGAACCATTGCCTATCTCCAGTTTTCAAGAAAGATTGTTCTGCAGAATATTACAAGCACGTAAGCAATCAAACCAAAAGAAATGAAAAAGCGTAAGTTTTATCAATCAAATTGAAACGATACTATAATCATATAGCATAGATCATTGGAACTCCAAAAACCCATTATTTGAAGGAAATAAATTCAAAAGGTCGCAATTAACCATATTTCACAACATATACAAGCAGATCATCACATGACACGAAAAATATCTACGGATCTATCATGCACTGAAGGAAACTTCAATTCATCTAAAATATCCACCGACCATATCAACCAAGAGATCTCAACATACCCCAAAAATAGATAAAGTTGACATTGTCAATGAACCCCACAAAGGGGAGGGGAACTGGTAATCAGTCTTACATTTAGGTCAAAGCTAAAATAAAAAGAAACTCATACAAACAGATTCACGGTACCACCCATCGAATAAACACCAATTATAGGTCATAACATGAATCACTCAGATCAACAAAACAAAAGAACCCAAATAACACACAAAAACCTTATCGAAACAAATGGAAGTCAACTCTTGAGGCTCTAACCTGAAAAACACATCCAAAATATCAAATAAGCATATGTCATATCCTGAATTGCTAAGTATTGTACATAATATTCACAACAAGGAAATCTAAACATTCATACCCAAATCAACACTTTAAAACCGATCAAACAAAACCAAAGAAGACATAAACATAACCAGCAAACAAAATCAAAAACATAAACATAACCAACAAAAAAAACCTAGGTCAACAAAATGACAATCACCAATCAGAAAAACATAAAGGGGTACTCAAATAAGAGTGAAGAGCAAGATCAAATACCAGGCAAATCCTCAGGATCCCACTTGTACACATCAGTTTCTTTGATAACGTTGAACTTCAACTTCTTCCCACAAATCTTCCTTTTCAGATAATACATCACCAACTCCTCATCTGTTGGATGGAAGCGAAAACCGGGCATCGACGACATCACCTCACTGAAACAATCAGCAGAAGCAGATTCCGATACCGCACCCATCTCGATCAGAAGACAAAAATAACAACCCTCGATTACCCAGAACCAAAAACCGAAACTTTTTCGATCAAAACCAAAAACCCACAACAATATTGACTGATTCAAGCTTTAGACAGTTGGAATTGATGATCGAATTGTAGAATCAAAAAATAGAAACCCTAATTAAAAAATCAAATTTCTCACCCCCAGAGAGATAACAAAACAAAAAAATCAAGCTTTTTTGAATAAATAAGTGGTGTAACAAAAAACCCACAACAAAATAATAGGATCGAACCTCTGGGTACGAGGATTCGAGGATTAGGTTGTTGTGAAACAAAAAAAAAAAACCAAAATATCGAGAGAGAAAATGGATGAAAAATAACAGAGTACGAAGGTTATTGTAAGGTGAAAGAATTGGGATAGTGTTATGGTCAAAGAAGGAAGCTAAGGGAAGTGGTTGGAAGGTTCCTACAAAATTAGAAAGAATGATTCAGTGCCTTTGAGTGAGGTAGTGACTAGTGAGTCTGTGAGCTTGTTGGTGATTGCGTGGACTTCAAGCTTTTGGATCATAGGTTTTGGAGGGTGATTAAGAGGTAGTGGTTTGAGAAATATGGGTTACATGTGAGATTTGGTGTATGTGATTGGAGTATTTTTGTGTGTGTGTGTGAACACTACTTTTTCTTCGGATCTCACATTTTCATTATCTGTGGGTATGAATTTTGGATACAATATAATTTAAAAAAAAAAAAAATACAATTTTGATATGGTAACAAAATTTTGTCAAGATCTTATATTGATGTAAAATATTATAACCGAATAGACAATGATTACTTCTCATTAATTTACCATTTATCATAGCAATAATGATAAGTATGATCACAATTTACAAAATAAAAAAAAACTGTGATGATAGAAATTGTTATGAAGCTTCTCTTTGTTTACAAGGAAGGGGGTTTCTTCAAAGAAGATGTATTTGATTATGTAATTTTGTATCAATTATGTATCTCAGCTGTATTTATTAATCATTGGTGACAACTTCCTTATCCATCAATAAAAGATGGGTAACACAACACATACTGAGTTGACATCAATCAAAGTTATTTATTTGTTTTCTATTATTTTTATTGCTATATAAATATATGGTTTTGATTGGGCAAACTCAGCATGAGTAGTGTGACCTACCTTTTATTGATAGGTAAATAAGAATTTCCCTTAATCATGTGTTTAGAAGAGAACTTAAAAAACAACTCATACATAATAAGAGTATGAGTATTCGACATGAATATGTCACCCATTTTAGAGTATTTAGGTGTGTGTTAAAATAGATGAATATAATGGATTAACCATAATTCCATAATCTATTAACAAACCCTTGACGTTCATGTTGATATTATCTCTTTGTATTTGATTATGCCACGAATACAACAATAAGCATCAATTTCGTAATTTTGACTTGATTGGCTCTAGTAGTGAGTTAGTGACAATGTTAATCACCCTCTCTCTTTCACCGTTAGATTTTATAATAACTATTGTATTTGTTCTTTCTACAACAGACACATGTATTAAGCATTGCTTGTTCAAGATGTAATGCATGATGTGTAAGTTGCACAAAGAACAAATCGAATAACTATTATTAATTTTAACTGAATCTGGATGATTACAGTTAAGTCAAGTTTATAGATACATACATTGTTGTCTTCACGACACAATCAGGGTAAAAATATGCGGTATAAACAACCAAAACATGATCTTCATATTGATACTCCATCGGTTAAAAAAGAACCATTTGAAAGAGAAAAGCCATGGCGATGTTGGGATATTGGGAGAAAGTCAACAATGGTGTTGTGTTTGACGGGGGAAGGAAACAACGGCCAGAAACCAACATGAAGGACTGACTAGCGCACACATCACAACAACGGTTGCGACTACATCACCTTCGGGATTCCTTCTCTGCTTCTCTTTCATTTTTGCCAGTGTTTTTGTTGGTGATTTTTTTATTCGAACTAGGATGACTAATAGTTTTTTGAATGTGTTTTGTTTGGAAAGGAAGTTAAGGTTAATTTTTTATTTTTTTTAAGGAAGAGGTTAAGGTTGATTGTTGAGTTGCAAAATGGGGTATTCGTATATACTCACATACTAGGTTAAGGTCTCTGTTGGGTGAAGAGATGCCAAAATTTGTTGCGGCGAGGATCAACAACAAATTGTACCCCTCTTTTGCATGAAAGGACTGTGAAGGTGGTGCCAAAATTGTAAGGATTGAGATTCCAAAAAAATGCAGAAAATAGTACTTCCAACATGTGGTCTTTAGAGCTCAAAATGGAAAAATGAAAAAGTAAATGAAAAGAAAAGTTGAAATGATACTCAAGAAAAAATATAGATTGAATTTGTGTTGTTTTCTTTTACATTTTGGCATTTGGTGAAATAGTGAAATAAAACTATGATGATTTGTTTTTATTTTTGTTGTTGTGTTTCTATTTTATCATATTATATATTATATGTTTTTTTCGAAGTATTTATTAAAAGAAACTTGAAATCTTCTCAAAACTAGAATAAAACCAAGATGTGTGAGTATAATTATAATTAGAGTTTAGGGTTAAAGATGACATGACAAATTTTACTTACTTATAGTATAAGATAAGATGAGTAGTCGTTAAAGTGAAGAAAAAAAAAATCAAAGATTGATATTTTAACCACTTAGATTTATCATGCATATACATGGATTTTTAAGTCTCCTTTAGTACACTTTGTATTATAGGGACTTATTTTGTGTTTATAATAATTTTCTTAGCTTTTTAATTTTTTTTTTGATCATTTTCATTTTTGTCTTAAAAGTAATTTTTGTTTGTTGAGAATTGTCTCAAGAGTAAATTGTTCACGTAAATTTTGTCTAAGAATGCCATGTTCAAATTTTTTTTGAAAGGAATGTCATGTTCAAATTGACACGCAATGTATAGACAAAATGAAATTATAAAATTATCATATACGCAGTTTTATGTAAAAGAAAAAAAATATTCTCGTGATTAACTCATATGATAAAATAAATTGAGATTTATTAATATTTTAGATTGGCTCGTGATAGATATTTGGCAAGTGTACCAAAACTATCGAAGTAGTAATAAATATCGTTCCACAAAGACTGTGTTAATTTCAATTATAGCACGTACGTTATTCGTTAGGATGAGTAAAGGGTACTTTGTTTGCCCTAGGCAGTAGATTTGAGTGCAACAAAAGTTGGTTTGAAAGATGAATTGGAGATGAATGAGTGAACAGGTGAATGCACTATTGCCCTATATGAGTAGTTTACCTCCCTTTATTCTTAACCACTATTCAATCTTTACGACAAATTAACTAAGTAGTTTTGATCAATCTCTTGACTCAAAACCCTTTCCTAAGTTATAACCTTTTAATCTCTTAAACCGATTGAATAACTGCAGAAGCGATAACAGAACGTTAATTCATATGTCATAATCCTCAATTTCCTATCTCTAGGTTCTTATGTTGAACTAAACAGAGTTACTATTTCAGGATTAAAAGCTAGGGTTAATAGTCATTTAATTCCTAAGATCAATTTATGTGATTGTAAGAAGCTAGGGTTAATAGTCATGCAAAACAATCGTATAAAAAGCAATGAACACAAGTAATTCTGAATAAAGACTGAATAGTATTAATAATTAAGGGAGTATCAACTACTGATTCATATATTACAATAGGTTCATCATGGCTCAATCAGACTAAGAGTTTAGCTACTCATAACTAAACAATCATAAGCATGAACCAGAGTAAACATACATAAATCCGGACCAACTATGAGTTGGTATGAGATTCAGGGCTCGTTCCTGGGTCTCCTGGTGTCTTCTATGCTCAAAATCGCAATCACAATCGGTCCCTAATCCTTGGCTGCAACTAGCTTTATATAGAGAGAACTTTAGGGTTTCAGAAAAGTCCATCATCGTGCCACGTTACGATCAATCGTGGCACGATCACTTCATTAATCCTACGTGGCAGCAGACAAAACCTAGCATCGTGGCACGTTACAAAAGCCTTCGTGCCACGAAATTTCCAGTGATGGTTCCTTTGTCCTACATTCATCAATCGTGCCATGAGTTGTCCTCAACGTGGCACGATGCTTCACTCTTAGGCAATTTTTCTACCCTTTTCACCAGTTTCTTCTCTTGAGCTCTTGTTCATGTTTTAGTCTGATTTCACCATGAATTACAAGTAGTTGACTCTCTAAATATCATAATAAAGACATAAACATGACTAAAAAACTAGTGTTGATGCACAATCATCAGCTCGTATGATAATGGTTTAGTGGTCTCCATATACATTTGAAAATAGAAAAGTGCCCCTCAAAGAAACAAACACTTGAGAAGTGGGTCTACATCTGCCAGCTATAGTTTGGATCTAAAGATTAGATAGTTTGGAAGGTCATAATTAGTCACCTTTGTATAGAAGTAAACGGTTATGGTGATTTGTCGCGTGAGCTTAACTCACTTAGTAAAAGATAATACATAATATTTACATGGGTCAGGTTCAAACTCCGATGATTTTCTATCTTCTTTAAGATGGATCGTAATTATGTTCTATTTGACATTATGTGAGAACTTTCATGTATATTTATCACGATCAAGAAATGCTCATCTTTTATTTTTATAGATAAATCTAATAGAAACTTTCTTCACTTATTTCAACTTCACTTTTTAAACTGTAACCAAAAATAAAAGTTAAACTATGTGACTGGTGAGGAGATTCCTTAAAAAAAATGTTAAGGAGATATATATTTTTTTGTCAATAGCATATTGATTAGGATTTATTTTTTAAGGTGGATAAGTAGAATGTCTGCAGTTCGAACTCCGATCTCTGCATATAACAATAAATTATCTTTGCATATATATATTCGTTGTAAATATATCAAACTTTATTTTTTCGCCCTTTTAAAATTTTCTTTAAACAATGGTTTTTCAAATATTTTCTTTAAGGAATATTTTTAAACAATTCATAATTAATTCTTCCCCTTTCCTCAAAAAAATAATTAATTTTTCCCTCACCGAAAATTCTAATTTTATACGAGTATATAAATAATTATATTATATATGTTAGAAAATCTAAAAAAAAAATGTGATGTATGTTATAAAAAAATTACAAACCTACCCTTGCAAGAAAGCTATATGTATTAAAATTCATCTCGGCCTGTTAAAAAAAATTCTATACAACTTAAGTTAATATTTATTTTCTTGTAGTTTTAATAAAAAATTTAAAAT
>Ga0315913_1010556_pt1 | contig 10608 bp, 7 predicted proteins | sample MpolsnodulesMG_FD_207736 | JGI IMG/M metagenome (GOLD analysis project Ga0315913, IMG submission 207736) | Medicago polymorpha root nodule microbial communities from Los Angeles, California, United States - small nodules | ecosystem: Host-associated > Plants > Roots > Nodule | place: USA... | reverse complement strand
GAAATTATGTTTGTTGGATATTTATTTTTATTTTAAATATGTTATTATTTTAGTTTTTGGAGTAATCGAGTCACCGGTTCAATCCGATTTAATATTATTAAATATCTATACAAATTTAATCTAAACATCGGGTTATCTAACCGAGTCATCCGATTTAATCTGATTTTGTCATGCGGTTCAACCAATGACTCGATGGTTCGACCATCGACTAAGTGACTCAGTGCCTCTACCGAATCGATGGCCGAGCCGAGTTTTAAAACTATGCCCTGGTGACATCCATTTGCTGCCTTTGGTTGAGAATGTTTTGACATAAATAGACTGCACATTCATTAAATAAAATGCTCATTCAAGAAACAAAAAAATGCATACAATCTGCAAGGCATTTGTGATTGCTAATTGGTGTAAATGTTGACTTAGCATCATTGTACCATGGATCCTTCACGACTATAAAAAAACACCACAACATCAATAGCAAATTGAAGGACTCGAGCACCACCGCGTGCATCGAATAGAAAGACACAACACCATCTATCATTTGTTTGCATGAACAAATTGAAAGTTCAAACCAATAAGCCATATCAAAATTCCAGAAAATAAAAAAGAGAGATCGCTCAATTGTTTGTATCATTTGTTTATTGGTAACTGCAGTAATTTCTAATGAAGCCGTGAAATTGAAACTGAAATATGGACGTTTTTTTCAAATGAATTGTGCACAATTTACAACCTTTATCATGCTGCCTTCAATTCATTGTCTCTACAAAACCACATGAACAGCTCAATTCTAAGTGGATGTGTTGTATTAGGAACCGTGTCATTTTGAGTTAAGGGTATAATGAGAAGTAAATTAGGCTACACCAAGACAATGTTTGCCTTTATATATGTTACAGATTATAGAGATGACCTTCCTCTAAAGTCAACCTTCTTTGATAGTATGTAGAAACTAAGCTTCCACATGTAGTGACCCTACTACTATTTCCACACTTTAAGGGTAGGGGTTTGGGTTGACTTAGGTGCATATATACGTTCCATTAATGACCATATGAATACCCCTTCTTCTCTTTATGTTAACGTTTTTTTTTTGGTATTTTAATTGAAATCAAAGATCAAATGGTGGTCCATTCAAAGATAAAAAAAGATCAAATGGTGGCACTACAACATGGTTGAAACCCTCTTTCAAAAAAGATATGGGAATCATTCAATTATCTTCACCAATTCTAAAACTTAAGATAAAAAGGAAACACGACTAAATTATCAATTGCTCCGTTCAACTTGATCATAATATAGAAGTATTACATTTATCCTACAATTAACTTCCTTTTTTTGTTAACAATTGTCTTTATATTTGTTTTTACTCATTATCCCTACAACTTAGTCACCATCACTCCCACAAAAATATATGCACTCCTTTTCTTTATGCCTTCTTATTAGGTTCACACCCTGTGGAAGATTAAAATATATAAGCAAGACGTAGTAAAAACTAAAATGAAATAAAGAATAAAAAACCAATTAATAAGAAAAGTGTAACAATGAAATATGCAACCACAAAAAAAAGTTGAATAATGGAATGAAAAAGAAGTTTACAGCGTGAGATTAAAGGTGGAACCGCTCAAATTGCAAATGTTGTAATAGCAACCATTGCTTTCAACTTGAAGTATCTTATTTGAGTGAGAAAGAATGAATTGGAATATCAATGGAAAGAAGATGCGTTAATGGCAAAAATTGATAGAATCAATGAGTTTCGTTGAGGATGTGTGTGGCGGAGTCGGTTAGTGGGAAGGAAATAACATTTGTGTGGGATGATAAGTTAATGAGAAGTAACTTTCATCTAATTGTGGTGAGAAGTTTAAAATGTGGAAAACCATAATGAAAAGGGTTTTTTTGGTATTTAAAAAAGAGAAATGTTAACTATGCCCCCGGAGCACTAGTTAACTTTTTATGAAAGTTTGTATAATCATTGCATTCGAAATTGAAAACTTTGACATTTCTAAAGAATAATTTCTTAATTTAACATGCTTAAAGAGTGTCGCGGGGGCACTCGTTAACAAGACCCATATGTTAATATTTTTTACATTTTTTATAAAAATGTGTTGAAATGATAATTTATTTTTTAAAATATATTTGATTGAAAATAAAAAAATTTAGAGCACCATCAACTGTGAACTCACCTAAAGTTGGTTTATGCGCCCTATTGAAACCATCTCATCTTAAAGCAACTCACTTTTTTTTCTTCTTTCTAATAGTGTAACTTTAAAAACTCAATTTTAATCCCATAATTTTACCTCATATATTAACACTTTATTTATATTTGATTTCACTCACCCAGCTTGTTAACAAACATTGATTGAGATTTCCTTCAAAAACAAAAACATTGAATGAGACTTCCCTAAAAAAAAAAAACATTTATTAAGTTTGAGCCCCACATTTCCTCTAAAAAAAAAAGATTGAGCCCCACAAAGTTACATTACTTTAGAGCGTAACGGTTGCTCCAAACTAAGCTCCAATCGTGATCATGCTGTTTTATTTTATCCTTTAATTGCCACGCTGGTGGATGGCACCGAAAAATAGACGTCGGAGTTGCTCTTATAAAACATATGAACATCTTCACTCTCATGATCTTTATCATCATCTTCCTTAAATAAAATAAATTCCACTCAAATACCGTTAAGAGTCTCACATTGGTTAGGGGATGGTCTGACAATGTATTTATAAGTGGGGGTAATTTTCACCTCACAAACCGGTTTTGTAGGGTTGTGTTAGGCCCAACCACAATTTCTAAGAAAAAATACACCTCTAAATTTTGATCGTTCATAAAAGTAAAAATATTGTGTTGGATGTAAAGTCGTGAATCGACCAGTTATTTTTAGTTTTTGGTTGGAATAAATAGATCAGTTATTAACCAAGCTTCTAAAAGAAATAGTAATCAATTAAGCATATATTAATTGAAGAATTATCATTAGAAAGAGCAAAGATGACTATAAATATTAATGGCTTAATACATCATTTGGTCCTTTAATTTATTTTTGGTTTTTAATTTAATCCCTTAATTATAAAATGTTTCAATTTGGTCTCATAAATCTTATGCCGTTTACTATTTTGGTCCTCTCCATTAGTATTTTGCAAAATTTGTTACTCTTTGCCACATGTCATTTAAGATTGGTGATCAACGGTTGGATTTAAAAAACACACATGACATATCGTAGACTCACAACATATGATAACTTCCATCTTCATCTTCATATAACCTTCATAAAAAAATCTAACTTTTTTTTAAATCCAATTTTTTTCCTTTAAAAAATTCATCATTCCAACTTCATCATAATCCATATAATCAAATTCTTAAATAAAATCCTTAAACCTAATCAACTTCAACTTCATATTATCAAATCCATATAATCCATTTCAATGTCAACAGGTTTATCTTGTTTTCAAACTTATAATTAATATTTTTGGTTTATCTTGTACGATACAAATGCTCATTTTTCTAAGATGCATATGCTGATATGTGAGTCTAAAAAGGTAGACATTATTACAAGTTACAACATGGAGATTTTGAGAAAACGAGAGCTGATTTTGATATCTCTCACATGGGTAATTGCATTCATTGGCACATGCAAGTTAATGAACATCAACTGGTGTTGAAGATGATGAATTTGTTGAACGTGACAAAAGTGGTGAAGCAAATCTTCTTGAAGAAGAAGAAGAAGAAGACACTGTTGTTGTTGTTGATGAAGATGAAGGTGAAGGAGACAAGTATAAGAAATTTGTCTACCTTTTCTTCTGGGTAAGACACCATTGTTGTTGATGTCGGATCTTGAAGAGGTTAATGGGTTTTCATAAATGGCAGCCACCATTGCAAAAAGGTGAAAACTTTACCTCACATTGTTACCTTCATAGCTTCAAAACTACAGAATCCGAAATGTATGAGTATGAAAATGATGCAGATCAAGGAGATGGAAAATGGGTATGGTTCAGATTCAGCAATTTTTTTAGAAAGAACAGAGAAAGAAAGAAAGAAACAGCGTTGTTTTGTTTGTGAGAGAGGTTTTAGAGAGAGAAAGTGAAGATGATGAGAGAAAAAGATGACAATAGATTTAAGGATTTGATTATATGATTTTTGATTAAGTTGAAATGATGAATGTTTTAAAGGAAAAAAAATTGGATTCTTTTTATGAAGATGAAGATGGAAGTTATCATATGTTGTGAGTCCATGGTATGTCTTGTGTGCTTTTTAAATCCAACGTTGATCACCAATCTTAAATGACATGTGGTAAAGAGTTAACAGAATTTTCATAATACCATCAGAGAGAACCAAAATAGTAAACGGCATAAGATTGATGGGACTAAATTGAGACATTTTATAGTTAGAGGACCAAATTAAAAACCAAAATTAAGTTAAAGGACCAAATAATGTATTAAGCTAATATTAATTAAGCTTCATATTATTTTTTTTACAAAAATAAATAATATGCATTCATTTAAAACTTTAAATTGATAGAGTATATCAATATAATACAAATTCAAATTTATTAAAAACAAAATGGATGAATATGCGAACAAACTCACATCAACTATATTAATAGCATAAAATGACAAAGTACATATGCCTACAAATATGCTATATTCAAGCCACCAAAAATACTCAATGTTTCCGGATTTGCAACACAGAAATCATTGAATGAATCTACACTTGATTAAATCTAATTTTTCAACCTAAATCAAATAAACATCGCACTAAGACGGAAAATAAAAAAAGCACACCGCACAAAGACGAGAAATCAAAACAAACAAAGTCGTGCTAGACGATGAAATCGCAAAAACAAACGAAAGAGAACTGAAAATATGTGAAAATTATTTATTTAAATTCAAGAGAAAGAAAAACAATTCAAAGGGGTGATTTCGTGTCAAAATTAATCCTAAATCACTCTTCTTTGATAGTCAATAAAAAGAGAAATTGTGACAATTACGGTTTAAGAAAAAGGAAAGAGAAACTGGCTCTGAATTTATTTTTATTTGTTAATAAAAAGATTGAAAAATTATATCCCATACAATTGAATACTTACATAGTTCTAATAATGAATTTGACAATTTTAGTTAAAATAAATTTGCAATATCTGACACATTTAATAAGAAGTCTTTGTCTTATATTTTCTTCTTATGTTATTTTTCTTTTACTTTTGGAAAAATTAGGGAAGGGTAGTTTTTATTTTGTGAAACTCAATATCCGTCCCTAGGACCGATTAATATTGGGACCGATCCCGTCGTTCACTAGAGGAGGGTCAAATTGAAGTTATATGAATGGTTTGTATGAATCGACCCAAGACAGGAATTGTTGGCACATAGAGATTCGAACATATGAACTAGAGATGACATCACTAGGTCAACCTACGTGGGTTAGGATAAATTATTATTAAGAACAACGACAATAATGACCATTTTACAAAAATTCCACCTGAGATTGAATCATTTTGCAACCATATTACAACCCTAAGCAAAATAAAATTATGGACTAATACCTTAAATAGTCTAGTAATTTGGGTGAGATAAGAAAAATAGCCATGTAATAAACATATATTTCACCTTGAAATTTTGGATTCTTAATATTTCAACCCTTTACAGGGACTATTTTCAGACATTTTAACCCTTTACAAGGATTATTTCAGACTTCGCTCAAATACTTTTTTAACAAGATGAGAGTAAAATATGAAGATTTCAAAATTACAGGTGTAGAATGTGTGTGTGTGTTTTTTTTTACTGGGCTATTTGAGATATTAACCCAAACAAATCAGTCATCAAATGTTGAACCTAAAATTCCTACCCTCCCTATCCAGAAACAATTCCCACGACACAGCTTTAATTTGTTGCACCAAAACATATATATTGGACAAACTCCTTTGAAATTATGAGAATTACAATAATTGTTTCTATTTCAAAATGATTAACATGATTTGTTCATGAATATACAAACAACTCAAAAATCTATTTATAAACAAGGATGCCAACAAAGCACCTCAAACTGAAACATGATTATAAGATTCAATTTTATCAACTAAGATGTAGGCAATTTCACACACTTCACTTTATGAACAAGACTATCACACAACACAAAAAATAACATGTTTTTTCTTTTGATCGCTTTGGTGATTATTTCTTATTTGCATAGTATGTTTGATTGAACACAATATTTTTCGATTTGTATTTATTGTTTTAACTTTTGATCGCATAAGTGCCTTATATTTTGATTTTTCTTTATTTTTGAAATATTTGTACATGTACATTAATGTGGAAAAAATTATTGATTGTTTTCTGTAAAGATATATATAACTAGAAAATATAATAAAAATAATATACAATCTTAAAATAAAGGTTTTGAACGATATTTATTCAGAGTGTAAACTAATTTTACACTAACATCCAATAAAAGTATACTATTTTATCAAATATCTCCACTTTTATAACTCTATTTTAATATCAGTGGTATGATGTGAAAAATAGAGAGCTTATGTTAGATGTTAGTGTAAAACTAATATACACATATTATGTATTCTCATTAAAGCATTAAAATGAATTTATAAAGGCTTTATCAAACAAAACAAAGCTATTTAGATCAAACCTTTTTTTTGTCCGATGAGTGAATTGAATCTCATTGGGGTTAGTATTCTCCGAATTGAAATGAATCTCATTTACGTTTGTGCGATGCGCCAAAATATATTTCATGTTTGTCTTGTTCAAATCTTTGCAAAAGCTTCGAACCATTCCTTTAGAAAGATTCATCATACTCTTCCTCCTTTCTTTTGACCTAATCTTTGAATAATCAATGATATATATAAAGTTAATCAAAATATGTGTGTATTGAAAATAATGGGATAGATATAAACTAACCTTTATCGTTTGTATGTTTGTGTATATATTCAAGTTAAGAACAATAGTTCTTCTAACACGTTCTTTGAAGTTCACAAAGCCATCTTTTTGCTCCAAATGGATTGTACTCACGAATTATATCTTCACATGACTGACCCGTTAACTCACTTCATTCACCATCACATGTTCAATCTAATTAAGTTACAACAAGAACTAAATTGTTATTATCATCACAAAAAATTAATGCATACAAATATTAATTTCTTTCTTTAACACCTTTAGAATTTTTTTCCCGATCCAAATAATAATTTTTCTAAATTATGTTAGACTTATAAGAAGGTGTGATAAAGTGAATTGGGAGTTCAAGGGAGGAATTAGTTAAAAAATTATGAGTTCATCTTTTTTCTACTAACCAATAACTGATATTTGTCATTAAAAAAATAACTTAAAAGAAGTGATAACTTAATTTTGACTCATTTTTGTCAAAAGTTTTGATAATTACCTTAGATTTTCAATTAGACATTTCATGAATGAAGCACTCGGAGAGAAGGTTCTGAGAAGAATTACAAATATTGGGACACTCAACATGAACCATTGTCAACTTGTCGACAATAACGGATGAAGAAGAATTCGCTAGGTGGAACTAATGGTGAAAGTGTGTGCATTTCTCCCGACATTTAAATAGAGGTAAATCAAATCTTAAGTTATTACCAATAATAAAAGATATTTGTGCATAATTGAAAATTTAACAAAGCAAATGTCTTTGTATATTTAATATACCATTTGCAAGGCACCATTTTGATTTTTTGTGCACCGACATTTAATACTTTCACTGTTTGAGCATTTGAAACGATCATTAGCATATATATATATTTGTTATCATTAAGGCAGAAATAAGCATCACAATGCTATGAGTAACTGTAGTAAGATAAATGTTATGAGTAAGAAAATATGAAATTTTAAAGTATTTTCGTTTATTGCAAATATAGGTAGGAATTTTATTTTCAGTATCGTAATAAAATTTTCTTTTTTAATTTTCACTGTTTCAAGAATGACTCTATTGATTAGTTACTTATAAGATAGTTATATATAATCTTTGTGACTTAAAAGTACATACATATCATTTTTAGTAGACATAAATGGGTATTATGATCTTACCACCAGAATTATTTCCTTATGTCCCTTCTTGTAATATTAATGATCAATAAAATAAGATATATAGAATAAAATTGTTTTTGTAAAAAAAATATAGAATAAAGTTGCAACTAATAAAAGCAAAAACTTATATATTTGAATGGGGTGAAAAGTATATTTAAGTTTGAGGAATATTTTTAACAAGATGGATAACTATGTTATTGAAATATTGAAGTGTTTAAAAATAAAAAAGTTCAAGTAATTACTTTCAGAATCTAAAACCAATTAAACTAAATATTTTTCAATGCTCTAAAATATCATATCTTATTTGAAATATTCTTTCATGTATATTGAGAGATATCATTTTCATAAATATTGAATTCAACCTTCATATACATGTGGGGAATGGAAATAACTTCAATCTCTTTATTTAAATATTTTGTCTATAAGGATTCATCAATGATAATGAGCATTTGAATTACACATAAAGCAATATTAATCAACATATGTCTTATTTTTTGTTACTCCAGTGATTCTTTTGTACCACTGACAGGGTTGAGGTTTTCCTTTTTCTCCAAGTTTCTACCCTTGAATCATTAGTTTCATCAAGTTTGTTGATATCATACTCTTCATTAAGCACACATATTTCTTCAAGCTCCCTTTCATTTTCAGACTCACAAGGTTCGTCAAGTTTGTTGATATCATACTCTTCATTTAGCACACATATTTCTTCAAGTTCCCTTTTATTTTCAAACTCACAAGGTTCATCAAGTTTGTTGATATCATACTCATCATTTAACACACATATTTCTTCAAGATTCCGTTTATTTGCAAACTCATCAGGTTCATCAAGTTTGTTGATATCATACTCTTCATTTAACACACATATTTCTTCAAGTATTCTTTTATTTACAGACTCGTCAAGTTCATCAAGTTTGTTGATATCATACTCTTCATTTAACACACATATTTCTTCAAGATTCCGTTTATTTGCAAACTCATCAGGTTCATCAAGTTTGTTGATATCATACTCTTCATTTAACACACATATTTCTTCAAGTATTCTTTTATTTGCAGACTCGTCAGGTTCTTCAAGTTTGTTGATATCATACTCTTCATTAAGCACACATATTTCTTCAACTTCCGTTTTATTTACAAAGTTTGGTGTAGTCTTGGCCAATGACTCGAGTGGACACATCTATAAATATGTTTATAAATAAATAAAAACATACATATAAATGATAATGAGTCATTGTAGTAATTTTCCTCATAAAATCAATAAAATATGTCATTCACATAAAATTAGAATGATCAATTAAATTAATAAGTTATTTTATTTTGTTAATAATTCATTACCCTTTCAACTTAATAAGAAGATATTATTTTATCAGAAAAAAATTGAATTTTTAATTAAAAGCTGAAATTTTATTTTAAACCATATATAAAAGAAAAGATAAATCTCATACATAACAATAAGAAAATGAGAAACCACTATGATAGTCATTAAAATTGAAAAACAATCATAGTTCAATCAATAAACATTTGACATGTTGAGTCGTGAGAAGAGCCTAGGGATCATCAACATTGGATAACACATAAGTGAGTTGGACATCAAATATTTACCAAAAATTATAATTTATTGGATTTATGAATCCTCTCACTTATATATCCCAACACTCAGCCTTCCATCAATTATAGGATCGCTAACTCACCCCACACTTACCACAACATGATATAATAGACACAAATTTACCCTAAAATATCTATTGCAATAATGATTAACACGGTCTAATAAACAATAACGACAACCATAGAAAAGAATATTATCATTACCTTAAGCATGAGTGGATCAGGCCACAAATATGTGTGTGTGTTCGACAAGTTGGTTTAAAAATTGGTCTTTAATGTTAAAATTGAATGAAATATAAAATAAAACAATTAATAAACTAAAATAATTCATTAAAATCATTACAATAAATGTAAATAAAGAAAACAACTAAATACCCTACCCATTTTCTCACATCCAAAAACCTAGAGAAGCAACAATTTTTTTTTTAAGGAAGCAACAATTTATTTTAAATGCTAACAAAAGAAAGCATTCAAAGACATCGTTATAGTGGAGAAGTTACCAACTAAGTTGGAAACTAAAATTAAAACTCTAACAATCAACGACAACACACCTAAGATTTATTGAACAAAATAAAGATCTAATTAAAATTTGAGCAAACACCCAATTGAATTGAAAATTGAATAGGTTTTAAATACTTTGCAACATCCAAACATATGTTTTCATTTTCAATTTAAACATATGATGAATTGTACAAACTATATCCCTTTCATATAAAATCAACACATAAAACATAATCAATAAATTCATAAAACCAATCAAACAAAAACTAATTGAAAATAAAACTTCTCAACAAATAAAAACATTACCCTTGAACTTTTAGTTTATGATAACAAGTGAGTTTGCAGGACTGTTTGAGTTTTGACTATTCTCTTTATAATCTCCAAATCCACCCAATCATTTAGTCGAAGCATCCATTTTCTACTTTTTGTATGTCTGTGAAATTGTGAATTAGTTCATCATTTTATGTTCCTCACACTCCTTATATA
>Ga0315913_1010554_pt1 | contig 10609 bp, 3 predicted proteins | sample MpolsnodulesMG_FD_207736 | JGI IMG/M metagenome (GOLD analysis project Ga0315913, IMG submission 207736) | Medicago polymorpha root nodule microbial communities from Los Angeles, California, United States - small nodules | ecosystem: Host-associated > Plants > Roots > Nodule | place: USA... | reverse complement strand
TTTTTTCCCTTTTCTATTTATTATTAGTGCATGAAAGAAAGAAAGAAACATAACCTATCTGAAAAAGAAAAAGAAAGTAATGAAAGATAGCACAAAGTAGCATTCGTGAAATTCTCGGGAGAAAATCTCTCGCGAGATATAGCGATGCTCTTTCAGTATGAATAATGCTAAACATAGCGAATTTTTTTGTCTCGAGCGATAACGAATGATGTACCATCTCACGTTTTCTCCTATCCAAGGCTTCGTTTATACTTTTGAAACTACATATAATTGGATTAAACTAACAATATACTCTCGCATGCTTGGGCTGAGCTAACAACAGTGGTTTATTACACGACTAGTAACGATATGAAGAGAAGCAACAGTAGCGGTGACTTTGTCTTTTTTGAGGCAGATGTGGTCTCTTTTTTTGCCTTTTCTATTTATTATTAGTGCATGAAAGAAAGAAAGAAACATAACCTATCTGAAAAAGAAAAAGAAAGTAATGAAAGATAGCACAAAGTAGCATTCGTGAAATTCTCGGGAGAAAATCTCTCGCGAGATATAGCGATGCTCTTTCAGTATAACTACCGAAAATGCTAAAATCTCAAATTAAAAAGAATTACAATCATGACAACATTTTTTTAAAGAGATTTAACTATTTTATTTCTAAAGTTTTTTTTGACTAAACCGTTATATTTCTAAAGTTGAAAATCACTTTTACCATTTCTTACAAATGCTTTTTAAGTCAAAAATTAATTGTTATACTAACAAGTAACAATGTAACAATCATACCATATTGATATATCTATCTTAATGAATGACGTTGCATATTAATCTCTTCAAAAGTTATACCCACTTAATTTAAAACTGTTATATTCTCGTGAGCTTAACTCAGTTGGTAGGGATATTGCATATTATATGCAGGGACCGGGGTTCGAACCCCGGACACCCTACTAACAAATTGTTCTTATTAAAAAAAAAATGTCACGACCTTTTTCAGGTGTAAACTGGGTATCCTTCGCGTAGACAACTGTGGAGGCTAATCCTTCACCATTATAAAATCTAAATGGGTGACAAACTTTCTATATAGGAGTTTTAACGTCGCGGCATGTTTAAGATTAAGTTCGAATTTATGACATTGATTAAGTTAGAATAGACATATGTCATCTCATCTAAATATGTTTAAATACATGTTATACTTCTGGTTAGACTAGAATATCACCCACTCATCTTAAATCATTCCTTTACAAAAATAAAAATATATCATCTTTTTTCGTATTTGTATTTAAAACTGAATATATAACAACAAAATAAAGAATTTTAGTTGGATGCTAATCAGGCACGGATACACATTGAGGAAATAGGGGGCAATTGCCCCCACTACTTGTTCCATATTATTTGTTAAATATTTGATATTTTAGCTATTGCCCCCTCTTAAAATAATATATTGCGCCCATTAAATGAAAATTTATACTATAAAAAGAGTATTTTTTATGAATTTTATAAAATCAAATGTAAATAACAATTTTAGTTTGTAGATGTCAACGAGTCTTTAATTTTTCCAATATATAATGTCAAGTATTTTGCTCAATTATAATAATGTTATATTTTATCAATTTTCTATTGCTAAAAATTTTGTATAAATATTTATCAAGTAAAAATTTATGGATCCGTCACTGATGATAATCTAAAACTATTTCACATCGACGATATGTAGTTATCAATCTTTTATTTTAAATCTATATTCTAACAAACTTACAAAATTACATTAATCTAAAAATTAAATTAGTCTTTTTTTTACATTAAAATTAAATTTAGTCATGATACCAATAAACAAAAGAAAAAATTTAAAATACCTCATTCAAAAGAACAATAATTTTAAAATTTTATTTTATTTTAAACAAAGAAGTCAATATATTTATAATTTTCCCATATTATTCTATTTTATTTAATAATTAAAAAAACATTGAAAAGGTGGGCCCACGAGACATATTCGAGTCCAATTGATTAGTTACGGGCCCAATTCCACCACCTTCCTCCTATTCCCCCTTATATAAATTCCCTTCTCCAGCCATGCATTCTTCGCTCACTTCCTCCATTTCACAAACACGTCTTCTAATTTCAATCACAAATCTTTAACAACCTCTTCCCTCAAATTTCTCTCTTATTCTTATCCCATTTTACCCATTCCTCTTGACTCATTCCCATATTCCTCTCATATAACTATAACCGTTTTCTCTTCCTCAACCACAAACACAAACACAAACACCCACATTCATAGATCTGCTTAACCTTACTCCTTAATTTCCATTTTCCTATCACAAATCTCAATAACCTTTTCATTTTACCTCAAACAAACCCATCTTCTTCTGATTGATAGTTGTGGGGATTCATTTTGTTACTGAGAGATTGTTAGGGAAGTTCTCTTTTTTTTATTAGATCTCTCTCTGTCTTCTTTTGGGGGGGTAGCCGGGGCTTTTGCCTCGGCGGGTTTCAAAGCCCCCACTTTCACAATCTTACAAAAAAAAACCTAATTTTTTTTTTGTTTTAACCTAATTTTTTGTTACGGAAAACATGCCTGCTTTAGCTTGTGTTGATGTCACTACTGCCCTCCTTCTTCCTCCTCCTCCCGGTTACGCTCTCGCCGGAGAAACAACTTTTCCACCGCCTTCACTCACATTCACCACCACCTCTGTGACAGCAATCAACAGCAACGAAGATGAAGTTTCTGATGCCAATTGGTCACCTTCACTTTCTGCAAAATTGTTCAAAGTTGATGGCTGGGGTTTCCCTTACTTCGGTGTGAACACCGCCGGAGATATCTCCGTCAGGCCTCATGGCTCTGCGACGATGTCTCACCAGGAGATTGATTTGTTGAAGGTTGTTAAAAAGGCTTCCGATCCGAAATGCTGTGGTGGATTGGGTTTACAGTTGCCTCTCCTTGTTCGTTTTCCTGATGTGTTGAAAGATAGGCTTGAATCTCTTAACGCCGCGTTCGATGGCGCGATTCAATTGCATGGGTATGAGAATCATTACCAAGGTGTTTATCCTGTGAAGTGTAATCAGGATAGGTTTGTTGTAGAGGATATTGTTGAATTTGGTTCGCAGTTTCGGTTCGGGTTGGAAGCTGGATCGAAGCCTGAATTGCTTTTGGCTATGAGCTGTTTGTGTAAAGGTAACAGTGAAGCTTTTCTGATTTGTAATGGTTTTAAGGACAGTGAATATATTTCATTGGCTTTGATTGCGAGGAAGCTTGCTTTGAACAGTGTTATTGTTCTTGAGCAAGAGGAAGAGCTTGATATGGTGGTTGAGATTAGCAACAAGCTTTGTATTCGTCCTGTGATCGGTGTTCGTGCCAAGCTGAGGACCAAACATTCTGGCCATTTTGGTTCAACTTCTGGTGATAAAGGTAAATTTGGTTTAACAACAATTCAGATTTTGCGTGTGGTGAAGAAACTTGAACAATTAGATATGCTTGATTGTCTCCAATTGTTGCATTTTCATATTGGGTCACAAATTCCCACCACTGAATTGCTTGCTGATGGTGTTGGGGAAGCTGCACAGATTTACTGTGAATTGCTTCGTTTGGGTGCCCAGATGAGGGTTTTGGATATTGGGGGTGGTTTGGGTATAGATTACGATGGTTCGAAATCTAGTGATTCCGATTTATCTGTTGCTTATGGGTTAGAAGAGTATGCTGCAGCTGTTGTTCATGCTGTGAAGTATGTATGCGATCGAAGGAACGTTAAGCATCCTGTGATTTGTAGTGAGAGTGGTAGGGCCATTGTGTCTCATCATTCTGTTTTGATTTTTGAGGCTATTGGTGCAAGTTCAAAGAGTGCCTCTTCGTTGTCCTCCATTGGATTGCAGTATTTTGGTGAAGGGCTCTCTGAGGAAGCACTTGCTGATTATCAGAACATATCGGCTGCTACGCGTCGTGGTGACCATGAGGCTTGTTTGCTTTATACTGATCAATTCAAGAAACGTTGTGTTGATCAATTCAAGCAAGGGACTTTAGGGATTGAACAACTTGCTGCAGTTGATGGTTTGTGTGATCTGATAACAGAGACAATTGGGGTTAAGGATCAAGTTAGGAAGTACCACATGAATCTTTCTGTGTTCACCTCCATTCCTGATTTTTGGAGCATAGATCAGCTGTTTCCCATAATCCCGATTCATCGTTTGGATGAGAAACCAACTGCTAGGGGTATTTTATCTGACTTGACTTGTGACAGTGATGGGAAGATTGACAAGTTCATTGGTGGTGAGTCAAGCTTGCCACTGCATGAATTGGAAGGACATGGTGGAGGATACTATCTGGGAATGTTCTTGGGCGGGGCTTACGAGGAGGCACTTGGTGGGTTGCACAACCTATTTGGTGGCCCTAGTGTTGTTAGGGTGTTGCAGAGCGATGGTCCACATGGTTTCGCAGTTACGCGTGCTGTGGCTGGACCGTCTTGTGCAGATGTCCTCCGAGTGATGCAGCACGAGCCGCAGCTCATGTTTGAGACGCTTAAGCACCGTGCACTCGAGTTTTGTGGACAACATGATGATGACAGTGTGGTGGATGCAGCAGGGTTGGCAAATTGTCTAGCTCGATCCTTTGATAACATGCCTTATCTGGTTTCATCATCGGCATGTAGCTTGAATGCTGTCACTAACAATGATGGGTTTTACTACTGTTCTGGTGATGATTTCAGTGCAGATTCAGCTTCTGCTGCTACTTCTGTTGCTGGAGAAGATGAGCATTGGTCTTATTGCTGTGCTTGAGTTTCGTCTTTTAGCATTCCCTTTTCATTATGCTGTTGTTGGTTGTTGTCATGGTGGTCTTTTTTTTGTTTTTTAAGATTCTGTTTTTTTGGTTTAGTTACAGGATGTAAGAAGAAGCAGAACAAGGTTCTTATGTGCCTTTGTTTGCAATTTCGACATGTTCATGTTCATTTCTGTCATGTTGAATTCTAGTGTAGCCAATTAAAAATTGTTGCTTTGATTTTTATGTTTAGAATAAATAAACAATTCAACTTCATATTCTTTTTTCGGCCAAGTTGTTTTCATTTTCTTCTTTGGAATATTGTGATATGACAGTTTAATTCTGTCCGATAATAAAGAACATAAACTATGTTACCATGACATAATCTCATTTCAAATAGAATTATGTTGAAATGGATAGTTTTAATTATTTTATATCTTCTTTAAATTCATAGAAATTAATCTAAAGTTATTCTCTCTCGGCACCCTTCTTTTAAGAAAATGTCAGGGTTCTCAATGTTTCTCACTGACAAAATTCAGACGGGGCATGGCATAAGGTTTTGTGCAATGTACTATTATTTTTGTACTATTATTTTTGAAGGAATAAGCTAGGTTGTGCAATGTATGTAGTATTCGATAATTTTTGTTTTTTTGACAAAACCAATATCCATATCATGTGACAGAATAATTGTTATACAAGTTGTCAATATCATGCTAAATAGTGTCCCGGATATACTAGTTAAGAAAACAAATAAATAAGTTTTATATTGAAAAAACATATTTTACATTTGTAAAAGTTTGACTATAAGTTTCTTCAAGATATTTTTACTATATTTATTTCTTTTAAATGGTGAGAGTTTTGACCACAAACTTTTTTAAGATATCCTATATTTTCATACAACTTTTTAAAGATATTCAATATTTTTACCAAAGTTTGACTAATCATTTTTAAAAACTTTTTATAAAAGAAAAAAAAATCATTTTTAAAGATTTTAAATGTTAAGTTTTTAAAGTTTCACTATTAATCTTGTTTAAAACTTTTTTTTTAAAATTGAAATGTTTGATTTTTTAAAAAAATAATTTTTTAATTTAAGAATCCTAAGAAATTATTTCAAGGACACTTGTTGATGGTTAACAAGACCCTACTCTTAAAAATATAACGATGAAGCCTAATTCAAGTTTTCCTCCTTATGCGTTTTGATTCAAAGCATAGGACTAACTCAAAGGGAATGGTCAATGTGCTAATCTTCTCTATATATAATCATAAATCCTACTTCAAGTTTTCCCCCTTACGCAGCCTTTAATTCAAAACATGTGACCATGTTACAAGATAATGGTAATATGAATTTTATTTTATTTTTGTGGAAATGAGAGCATCTCAAGAATAGAGAGATTGAAAGTGAAAGGAGAATGGAGATATCCCAAGGAGAACAACTTATGTTATTATTTTTTTTTTAAGAAGTTAAACTGACTCCCTCAAATTGACAGTAGAGAGAATCGAATCTGAGACTTTGAGGGGAGCACACTCTCAGATTCCAAGCCAATACCACTAGGCCACAACTTATGTTATTTTAATTTTAAACAACATAATTATCTTTTTTAAGTATTTATTCAAAAGAAATGTCGACGTATATCATCAATAAATTAAGAGCATAATTACTAAATATACTTCTTGAAAGTTAAACACCAAGAGATTGGGTGCAATTAGTTAATGTGCTGAAATTTTAAGATCGAATAGTTCATATAATTTTGATCATCAAAAAAAAATTGAACGAGACTTTTTATTTTATTTTTTATTTTAAGATCGAATAGTTCATGTTAATTACACCTCGAAGTTGTTTGTTTCAGCTTTTAAAAAAATAGATTGAGTTAAAAGAATATAGAGATTTTTTTTAGAGATTTTTAAAAAAAATCAAAAGCTATTTTTGTTTGTCTATTACCCATAAAAATCCATTTAAAAAATGAGTTTTAACTTGTAGATGGGTTACCTCCTTGTTGTTGAAATAAATAGATTTTGAGAAAAGTTAATCCTAATAGCTTTTCATTTTAGGATCAAAATAGATTTTTTTGATAAAATGATTTTTCTAAAAATCCTAAACAAACACATAAACATGAAAAAAGTGATTTTTTTAAGGAAAAAAAAAGATTTTTTTTGGCAAAAAAGCTTAAACAAACTGAGCCTAAATGAGTAGAAGAGTTAAATGTCCAAAGCTCAAGTCTTGGTAAATGAAAAAATATTAACATAACAATCAACATACTAACATTTGTTATTAAAAAAATATTTACAGCCTTATTATTGAAAATAAGAGAGTAAATTAAATAAACGTTTCTATTTTTAGTTTAAAGTTCATGTCAATTATCAATGTTTCAAAATAAAAATACTATACTCTCACCCAAAAAATATACCACAACATCATTTATCTATTGCATTGCAAATTAATATCAAATATAGTTCATATTAGTATGGGTGTGCATGACCCAATCCAATATAAAGACTTCTTTGGAATCAATGATTTTGGTTGCACCCAACCCTTTCCCATACAAAGAGATAGACACAAAATCAGCCTCAAATATAAATCTAACTTGGTTAGGATGTTAGGGTTGATCCTCGAGTTATATCCGTCTCATGCCTAATATGCATATATAGAATAGTTTAATTTGTGTGTGTTTAATTGTGTGCGTAATGCTGACAAAGAAATTCTCTGAAAGAACACTAGTAGAAAAAATTAACATCGTATTCTTTGCTTGACACGCAAGGTTGTATTTTGACTATTTTTTGACTATTGTTCAACTCGCATTACTTTTGGGAATAGACTGAGGATGAGGATGACCATATTATAAACTAGAAAAGGAAAATGAAAGAAAAGAAAAAAGGTTTACAACATAAAAGAAAAAACAATTGTGGCATATTAAACTGACAAATTAATAACAAACAATTGAGTTTAAATGGTTGATGAACTTCATCGTGACGGTGACTTATTCAGGAGAACTTAAATTTGTTTTCTGGTTGAAACAGTTCTTATATCGGACTTTACTTATCATCGAACTTCGAATCATCAGTGTCCTTAAAACGGAGGGTTAACATACAAGAAAATGACAAATTGGTAGCAACACGCGGCACTTGAAGTTTGGAGAAACAGCGATGCATGGCTGGAACTCTTTGCGCGTGAATAGTGTGTTAATAGTTTGACCACAATTTTGTAATTTTTGTGGCTTAGGTAAAGATGCTGGCTGAAATTATGGGATTGAAGATGCAAGTAATGTTCGTTTTGCAATTAGAGACACGCAAGTGTCGTAACAAGAATCTTTGTTTATGTTTTTTTTGGGAATAAGAATCTTTGTTAATTTAGCGTATCAACTAAGTGGACTTTTCTTTTTTCTTGTGCTTTTTTAAGGCAGGTTTGTTGTGATACCATCATGACTCACGAGGAATAAAACTCTCACAAAATCTTGGCGCAAGGTATGGAACAACTTCAAGGTGTAATTAACATGATTTTAGTATGTGACAAAATTAATCTTTTGTGCTTATTATGGTGTAGTTGGTAGTTGAATATCCTTAGTGGGACAAACACACAAATTCATGTTTTTTTTTATTTTTTTATATTCTTATTTTGTTGTTTCGTTTTAATAATTTATCAATCAACAAAACGGTGCTTACTTATCTTTTGATATTATATTATTTTAACATATAGTTCTGTCTTAGATAATGCCTTGCACCGAAGGTTTTCTTATAGGAATGTGAATGTTCATTGATTCGGAAGGAACAATTTCATTAGCTTTAGCATTAATATAGCATAATAGAATACTAGTCAGCAGATAGGAACATCATAAAAAATGAAGTTTCAAGCTTTGATTGGCATTGGAGTGATTTGGAAGGGGAACAACTTTACTAAAAGTAGTGAATCAAAAGAAAGTAAAACGCACATATCCTTATGATATTTATGCCAATATGTGCAAATTATGTTGTAGGCATTAGAATGTTAAATGTTAATTCACTTTCTATTCATAAATCATCCACTAGCTATGCTTGAATATTCTGTATACATCTCGTGCTTTTATCATCAATATGTGTTTTCATTTCATCAATGTTAAATTTAATTCTTTTCATTTAAATATTCAATCAAACAAGAATTCAATAAAAAAAAAACGAAGACATTAATTTTTTAAATGTTTACTTCATTTTTAAGATTTAAATATTAAATATATATAATATGGTATTCATAAAAATATTGTTTTAACATTTCATAAAAATATCCATACAGTGTACCAGATTCAGATGCATGTCTGAGCTTAGTGTCCTAATTAAACTCTTCAACGTGCTACTTCTAGCAAAAATAACGTTTTTGTGCAATATTTTCCCAAAAGGAACTTTTCCTTCTATTGAAAAACAAAAAAGTGCTTTGTGTTTTGTTATCGTGTTAGGCCATGAATTTTCCAAAAGGAAAAAAAGCAAAGTGAGCCTAGACTCAGATACATTGCACTAGCTACGTGTGTTTGACAAACTAAAGGAACTCTTTGTCCACTACACACCCACCCTTGAATGTAGATCCAACCTTGAATGTTTCTGAGAATAATTTCTTGTGTTTAAAATTGATTCTAACTTTTTCTTTACAATAAGAATTGATTATAAATTGAAGTCAAAATTTGAAGTTTTTGTCTCGAAAATTAATTGTTTAATTCATTTTTACATAAATGTATATTGAAGATGGGTAGAGATCATCTACGTTGATGTTACATCGAACGTGTTATTAATAAAATTCTCTATTTATCGAAAAAATGTATCCAAACATAAATCCGTTGGTATTTAACTTACTTTTAGCAATAATCAATTTTACAAAATAAACTCGCTCAAATCATTTTTTATCACCATAAAATCAAACACAAACTTATTAATTTTTTCTAAACGTGGGTTTAGCGTTGAGATGGTAAAAGGAGGTAGAGATGTTTGATATGATGGGGGCACGTGGATCTATACGTAGAGTGCACAGACTAGAGATATTTTTCTTTGTTTTCTTCATTCTTGACGTGTTGTTCATCTTTGATATGATCTTGGGATTTGGGACATAATTTCTCTAAGTTGTATGGACTTCAATAACTTCATTGTGATTTGTCTTTATGCTTCTATAATATCCACAACGTCTCTTTTACTCGTATCAACTTGTTGTTCTATACTAAAAAAGACTAAAACCTCCTATTGAGTTGTCTGTTTAGGAATCAGTGACACACATTGAATCAATACAAAACATTACAAATTCTTTCCGAAACCATGAATAACTTACTCTAAATCCTCTAGAAAAACAAATCCTAGAAGAGTCGGCAAAATACGAAAATACATCATATGACTCGGTGTTAGACTTTTTTTTAAAGAAAAAGTGATTTTTTTTGTTATTATTATTCATGGGCCACGAACTTTTAAATTTGAAATTGAAAAGGAGGTTAAGCCCAAACTTGCCCTTTTGGTTTTACTCATTCACATGCCTACGTGAGTTAACTCACGTTAAAAAATGCACAACGTTAGTTAACTCACGTAGAAAAAGCCGAACGTGAATTAACTCATGTTTGACATAATTAAGAAAATGAGCAATTTTGAAAGGGAGAAAAGCAATTTTCTACAATAAACTAGAACAACGGGCTTTGCATATAACCTAACATCTTGAAAATCTAAAAAGAAAATTGTTTTTCACACGGGTGAATTTACTTAATAACACATAAAGATGACGCTTTTACTTCCAACGGTAGTTAATTTTCGGTCTTTTCAACGATAGTTAATTACCGTTTCACATATGCAACTTAAAAAGTAGGCTTAATAGCAGTTTTAGCCCCTTAACTTTTCCAAGTTGCGATTTTGGCCCTCTAAGAAAAAAACTACAAAACCGTC